>CEQC01003964.1_pt1 | contig 25528 bp, 29 predicted proteins | sample 531021 | NCBI WGS metagenome assembly CEQC01 (sample SAMEA2621213, study PRJEB7988) | marine metagenome | biome: marine biome (ENVO:00000447); feature: surface water layer (ENVO:00002042); material: "saline water (ENVO:00002010), including plankton (ENVO:xxxxxxxx)" | depth 5 m
TTCTGATGATTATATGGCTGCAAAAGATAAAGCTATTAAAAAAGCTATGGGTAAAGAAGATGAGAAGAGTGAGCAGTTAAAAGAAGCTATCAAGTCTATTATTAAAAAATCATTAAACGAAGATACTATAAATGAGGCTGCTACAGCTGAATTAGCTGCTTTAGCTGATACGTATGGCGGGTATAAAGGTATGCAAGTAATATTAAATGACCTGCAGAATATAGTTACTGATGTAGAATCTTATCAAGCTAAGACTAAAGAAAAACTACAGAACGTTTTTAATAAAGTAGGCGATGTAGAAAATGAAGATGGTTTAAAAGTAGGAGCTTTTCTCGCACCTGCTATAGAATCTGCTTTTAATAAAGATTCTAGAAAAGTAGGAGGCAATAGATTAATGAAAGGAGTAGAAATACCTAAAGTTAAATTTATGCCTAAAGATATAGAAACTCCTCAAAACGAAGAATCCCCTAAACAAACCATATTCGCACCAGTAAAAAGATATTTTTAATATGGCACAATTATTAGTAGACGTAACACCATTTAAACCTACCATTAGAGAAGCTAAAGGAAGACCTGGAGTATTCGAAGTTGAAGGTATAATGCAAAGAGCTTTAGCAGAAAATCAAAATGGTAGAGTTTACAAAAAAGATTTATTAGCTAGAGAAGCTAAAAAGTATGTAGAAGACTTTGTAAAAAAAGGTAATGCATTTGGAGAATTGGATCATCCTGAAACTCCAGTTGTATCATTAAAAAATGCTTCTCATGTTGTAAAAGACTTATGGTGGGATGGAAATGATCTTATGGGTAGAGTAGAACTGCTTAATACTCCTGCTGGTAATATAGTAAAAGAAATAATAAAAGCTGGTCATACTATAGGTATTTCATCTAGAGGTACAGGATCAGTTTCTCAAACTAACGAAGGACATTTAGAAGTACAACCTGATTTTGAATTAGTATGTTGGGATTTTGTATCTAATCCTTCTACTCATGGTGCTTTTATGAATCCTGTAGCACTTAATGAAGCTAAAGAAAAAGCCTCTAAATACTCAAGTTTAGACAATATCATAAACGATATTTTAAGAGCGTAACGGTTTCCAGAAAAAGTATATATTTATATAAAGAATATGCAATCTATATATTGCATCTATTATTTTTATAATTCCTATTACGATTCCTAATAATCGTAGAATCACAACAATTTTTTTAAAATGGCAAACAAAGATTTATTCAAGCAAGCTATTGCTGAAGCTAAATCCGTAAGAGAAGCCGCTATTGCTAACGCTAAGGAAGCTTTAGAAGAGTCTTTAACTCCTCATTTAAAAGATATGTTAGCTGCTAAACTTCAAGAAATGGATGATTCCAAAAACGAAGAAGCAGAAAACGTAAACGAAGAAGAGGTAGAAGAAGGAATGCATGACAAGAAGAAAGAAGAAGGAATGCACAAGAAGAAGGACGAAGGAATGCATGACAAGAAGAAAGACGAAGCTAAACATGATAAAAAAGACGAATCAATAGAAGAATCTGAAGAAATTTCTGAAGAGGAAGCTATCGAGGAAGCACCTAAAGAAAAAGAAATAGAGGAAGATCTTGCAGAAGTAGAAGCAGAAGTAGCTGAAGCTGAAGTAGACGAAGCTGAGGATGATTCAGAAGAATCTGAAGACAAAGCTGAAGACCATGACGCTCCTGAAGGTGATGAAGATGTAAGCAATTTAACTGTTGATCAGTTTAAAGACCTTATCAGAGACATCATAGCTCAAGAAGTTGGTGATGGAGCCGAAGGACCAGAAGACATGGATGCTGGAGATATCGAAGGTATGGGCGATGAGCCTGCTATCGATGCACCAGTTGATGATGTTGAGGTCGAAGACGATGAAGAAATTGATTTAGATGAGTTACTTAAAGAGCTAGAAGCTACTACTGAAGTTAATGAAGCACCTAAAGATGACGAAAAATCAGAAGGTAAACATGACAAAGAAGTAGACGAGGTGAAAGAAGAAACTAAAGAAGAAGTAGTTAACGAAGAAGTTAAAACAGAAGAAAATGATGAGTTATCTCAAGCATTAGAAACTATTGAAACTTTAAAGAAAGAATTGAATGAAGTAAATATTCTTAATTCAAAACTTTTATATGTTAACAAAATCTTTAAATCTAATGACCTTTCAGAAAGTCAAAAAGTTAACATTATAGCTGCTTTCGATAAAGCAGAAACTGTTAAAGAGGTTAAATTAGTTTATGAAACTGTTTCTGATAGCGTAGTTAGTAAAAAAGAAACTAGCAATACTATCAAAGAATCAAAAACTAAACTAGGCATGGCTTCTAAAGCAACAGGAACTACAGCTTCTAAACCAGAAGTAATTACTGAAGTTTCTGATACTGTTAGAAGAATGCAGAAATTAGCCGGTATAATTAAATAATTTTATTAACGAAACTTTAATTTTTTAAAAATGGAAATTAACAACCTATTAGAGAGCTCGAACAACTACAAAAGTATGCTAGCTGACTCTCAAAAGTTAGCCAACAAATGGCAAGATTCAGGTTTGTTAGAAGGTATCGAAGATAACAGAGTCAAAAATAACATGGCAGTTATCTTGGAAAACCAAGCTAAACAAATCGTTGCTGAGGCTAACGTAACTGGAACTGGTGGTACTTTTACTGCTGGAGAAGGTGAGCAGTGGGCAGGTGTTGCTTTACCTTTAGTTAGAAAAGTGTTCGCTCAAATCGTAGCTCAAGATTTCGTTTCTGTACAACCAATGAATTTACCTTCAGGTCTAGTATTCTATTTAGATTTTAAATATGGATCTAACCTATCAGGTAGAAGCGCTGGCTCAAATATGTACGGTAATGTATCTTCAGCATCTAACAAAATGAGTGTTGATGAGGAAGTTTCTGGTGGTCTTTATGGCGCAGGTCAATTTGGATATTCAATGAAATCTGCTTCTGTCGCTTTTGAAGCTGACACAGGATCCGCTACTTCAGCATCTATCGCTTACAACGACGATCTAAACATTGATCACTTTAAGACAGTTACTAAATCATTATCTGGTTTAAGTGCTGACTTAAAAGGTGTAAGAGCATTTAGATTCTTCTCTGGTTCAACAGACGTTACTTCACACCCTGAATTAACTACTGTATCTGGCGACAATGTAACATTTGTTATCACAGCATCAAATGTAACAGCAGCTAATGACGGTGGTATTACAGGATCTGTAATGTACTACAAGCAACCAGCTGACAACTCGAGAGGTGATTTTGAAGCAAGTTCTACTGCTGCAGTCGATACTTCAATCACAATCCCTAACGTAGATGTAAAACTAGCTAGTGAGGCTATCGTAGCTAAAACTAGAAAATTAAAAGCACAATGGACTCCTGAGTTCGCTCAAGATCTTAACGCATACCACAGCATTGACGCTGAGGCTGAGTTAACTTCTTTATTGAGTGAATATATCTCAATGGAGATTGATCTTGAGATCCTTGATATGCTTATTCAAGACGCAGTAACTACTGAGAGATGGTCTGTTAAATCAAACAGAATATGGAATGGTACGGCATGGGCTAATTTAAGTCCTATCTTCTACAATACTCAAGGAGAGTGGTTCCAAACTTTAGGAACTAAAATCCAAAAAGTATCTAACAAGATTCACCAGAAAACTCTTAGAGGTGGTGCGAACTTCATCGTTTGTTCTCCAAATGTTGCAACTATCTTAGAATCAATTCCAGGATATGCTGCTAATACAGATGGTGATCAAATGGACTTCAACTTTGGTGTACAAAGAGTTGGAAACCTTGCAAACAGATTCAGAGTATATAAGAATCCTTATATGACTGAAAACATCCTATTAATGGGATATAGAGGTTCACAATTCCTTGAAACTGGTGCGGTATATGCTCCATATGTACCATTGATGATGACTCCTCTAGTATATGACCCAGAAACCTTCACTCCAAGAAAAGGTTTAATGACTAGATATGCTAAGAAGATGATTAGACCAGAATTCTACGGAAAAGTATTTATCTCAGATCTTAACGATTTATAAGATATAACTTTTAGAATTCAGTGATAAAGAGAGGTCCTAACGGGCCTCTTTTTTTTTGCCTATTTATTATCATGGAATTCCTTTCTATTATAGAAGTCGGACAGTTATCTTTGTCTAACTAAAAACCAATTAAATATGGATTTTTTAAAGAAGATAGGCTCTTGGGCCAATCAATTAACTGAAATCGGTGTAAGTATAATTGCACTGGGAGTTGTATTAGAAGTACTCTTTAAGGGTGCAGTAATACCATTCTGGCCAAATGTATCTGTGGTAGATAATATCATGGGGATATTAGGCGGATTGAGCAATGAAGGCTTACTTGGATTAGTAGGTGCCTTCGTCTTATACCATATTCTGAAAAAGAAAGGTTAAGAATAACTAAGAAGAGGCTTTCGGGCCTCTTTTTTTTTAACTATTTATAATAAAAAAGATAAGATGGCTAATTTAAATTACTTTATCCAAGAGAGAGTTAAATTAAACGGAAAGGAAAGAGGTACAAGTTTTAACGTTGCTTTACCGTCTGCTAGTAATCATGATGAAAGAGTATTTAGTATAGCATCAGGATCATTTTCTGATGTGGTAGATTTTTCAAATACTGTAGGAGCAGGTCAGTTTGTAAGTAGTAGTTTAATGTATTTTAGATTTACTAATCACTCTACAGGTTCAGTAATATTACAAGTATCTTCTTCTACTGAAAACTTTAATATAGCAGTAGCTGGTTCGGGAAGTTTCATGATTAATACTACTTCTTTTACTGGAAGTTTTCAAAATGTAACTACGTTTGATAATATTACTAAAATTAAAGCTACTCCAGTTGATACTACATCAATAGTAGAGTACTTTTTAGTATCTAAATAATAAATTATGGCTAATATAGCAATATATGATGGGAACGCTAACTTTATAGCAGGAGAATCTACTCCTTTTGGTTTCTACGATGATGATTTAGAGTTTCAAAAAGATGCACCTAAGGTAGCTGAATACTGTGCAAAGAAACTAGGATTTCCTATGATGGATGTAGAACTAAGTTCAGGTTCTTTCTTTGCTGCTTTCGAAGAAGCAGTAACATCTTACGGTAATGAAGTATATCAAGCAATAGCTGCACAACAATTTTCAAATTTACAAGGTCAATCAGGAGCTGAAGCAATAAATACATTATTAGTTAAGCCTTCTTTAGAAAATATGATAAGAACCTCTCATCAATACGGTATGGAAGCCGAAGTAGGGGGTTTTACTACAAAATATACTGGTTCTATAGCAGTAAATAAAGATCAACAGAACTATGACCTTAATCAATGGGCATCTGACCAAGGAATAACTGGTGGAATAGAGATAAGAAAGGTATTTTATGAGGCTCCACCAGCTATACAGAGATTTTTCGATCCTTATGCTGGTACAGGTACGGGTATACAGTCTTTAATGGATGCTTTTGACTTTGGTTCTTATAGTCCTGGTATTAATTTTATGTTAATGCCTATATCTTACGATATAGCTAAGATTCAAGCGATTGAATTAAATGATCAGGTAAGAAAATCAGCTTATTCATTTGAAATAGTCAATAATCAATTAAAATTATTTCCTATTCCTAAAGATACTGGTAGTTTATACTTCGAATACTACAAAAGAGAAGACAAACAGTTTATAGATGATAGTTTAAATATAGCAGCTGAAGCTACAGCTGGTGGTACCATAGGAGGAAGCGGAGCAGCTTACAATAATAATGGTATTATAACTAATTTATCTAACGTACCTACTGAAAATCCTAATTATTCTCAAATTAATTCAACTGGTAGACAATGGATCTTTAAATATACTGCAACTATTTGTAAAGAAATGCTTGCATATGTAAGAGGTAAGTATCAAACAGTACCGGTACCCGGCTCAGAAGCTACTTTAAATCAAGCTGACCTATTAGCTGATGTAAGAAGTGAAAAAGAAGGGTATATTACAGAACTAAGAGAGCTTTTAAACCAAGCCTCTTTAAATAATCAGTTAGAATTACAGGCGGCACAAACACAATTCTTAGGAGATGCGTTAAAAGGTGTGCCAATGGGAATATATATAGGATAATGAAACTACTTGATATATTAAGAGAACAAATAGACTTTAAAACATACGAAGGTATGGTACAGGTTATATATGATGGTAGTGAAAATATCAATAATTTAGCCGAACTACTAAGAGCTTTACCAGGAGTTACTACAGTTACTACTGCTTCTGGTGATGGAGATAACAGAGAAACCTTAAAAGTTAAATTAATATCCCAAAAAGAATCAGCTGAAGCATTTGAAGCTTTTAAAACTAATGCATTAAATAAGTATAATTTTATAAGTGCTATAGAAATAGCAGATAATACTATAGAAGAGAAGTAATGTTATTCGGAAGTAATAGAGATTTTGAATTATTAGTAAAAGTTAATAGAGAACTACTAAAAGATATAGTAGAACAAGAGATTCTATACTATAAACTAAACCTAGAAGAGACTGATGCTAATATATACGGAGAAGCACTAACTAAAACCTACTTCGTCCCAGCTAAACTTAATTGTTTAATAACTAGAGGTGATCAAGTAGTTAGTATAGATGACTTTACTCTACCGGATCTACAAAGAGAAGCATCTTTTGCTTTTTTACGTCCTGATTTAGCTGATATTAGTGTAGTACCTGAAGTAGGCGATATAATAAACTGGCAAGAAGATTATTATGTGGTAGATACTGTTAGAGAAAATCAATTAATGCTAGGAAGAGATAAAAGTTATAATTTAACTTCCTATGGAAATAAATTTGGATCATCTATATCAATTATCTGTGATTGCCATATGACAAAAAGGGAATCAACTGGTATTGATTTTGAAGGAACTGCTTATTTATAATTAATAAAGTAAAATATGCCGGATATTAATATAAACCCACCATCACAAGAAGAGTTATCAAGGGAAACTTTAAAACCCTATGGTGTAGAAAACTATAGTGGTTCAGTAGTTCCTTCTAATAACTTAAAAAAGAGAGAACTTCAACGTTCAGTAAAGAATGATGATGTTAAAAAGTTTTCTGTTGGATTAAGAGACATAGATGAAGCTATTTTTTACTATTTTAAAGAAGTAATCAAACCTTCTGTTATGCAAAATAGTAAGAAAAAAAGTGTTCCTGTACTCTATGGTTCACCTGAAAGATGGTCTGCAGTTCAAAAGAATGGATTTATAAGAGATAGGCATGGTAAAATACAACTACCTCTCATTATAGTAAAAAGAGATAGTATAGAAAAAAATAGAAACTTAGGAAATAAAATGGATGCTAATAATCCTAATAATTTCGGAGTTTTTGAAAAGAAGTATTCAAATAAAAATAGATATGACAGATTTTCATTACTTAATAATAGGAATATAGTCAAAGAATATCAAGCAGTTGTAGTACCAGATTATGTTAACTTAACGTACTCTTGTATTATTTTTACTGAATACATAGAACAGATGAATAAAATAGTAGAATCTATCAATTATGCTTCAGATTCTTATTGGGGTGATCCGAGTAAGTTTAAGTTTAGGGCAATGATAGATAATTATACTACGAATACTAATATAACTCAAGGTCAAGATAGAACAGTTAAGACTGATTTTCAAATAAACCTTTTAGGACATATAGTACCTGATAACTTTAATACTCTACCTCAAGGAGTTAGTAAGTATTTTAGTAAAGCATCAGTTAGTTTTGGAGTTGAAACAGTAAAAGATATAAATAATATATAATATGCCTAGATATTCAACAACAAGAGCAAGTTCTAGAGGCATTAGATTTTTTGATCTAGCTGTCGACGGAGGAAAATTTGTACAACAAACAATAGAAGAAGCAATGAATAGCGAACAAAAAGCTTATACGGTATTAAACAACGCAGTAACAAGCACAGTTAAAACAGTTAACGTTGTAACAGGCTCAGCTTCTGTTTCCGCTTCACTAACCTGGGTATCAACTTCTTTAGCTACTATTCCTGACGGATTTCCTACTCAAAGTAAGAATGATTTCACGATATTTATTAATGGAGTAGCTGTTGAAAACGACGCAGTACATAGTGTAACTGGAAGCGGAGTAAATGTAGTAGTTACTTTTAGTAGTAGTCTAAATTATAGCATAGATACTACAGATGAATATATGTTAACTGGTAAAGTGAATGCATAATGGCGTTAATTAAATGGAAACAGCTCAGTAAGGACTTATCTACCCATGCGAATCTAACCGGTTCGTTAAAGGTTACCGGTTCGATATTGTTAAATGGCGCAGCTGTAAGTACTGCACAAACAGCAACAGGGTCATTATTAACTACTGCTAGTGCAACTAATAACGTTATAACTTTTACTAAAGGAAATAATTCAACTTTTAACGTTACAGTAGCAACAGGCTCAGGTGGAGGAGGATCAAGTGACTTAGGAGCTCTTAATTCATTCTCAGCTTCAGTTAATACATTTACTGGTTCTATTGATGGAGAAGTAACTGCGTTAATGGCTGCTACTAGTTCCTATTTAACTAGTATTAACTCTTCATCCTTTGCTTTACTTACCGGCAGCAATACTTTTTCAGGAAGTCAAATTATATCTGGTACTTTAGATTCAAATGCTAAAGGAAATAAAATAAGATTTCATTACGATAATTTAGCAGCATTACCTAATGCTACAGTTTATCATGGAATGTTTGCTCATGTACACTCTGAAGGAGCTGCTTATTATGCTCATGGAGGAGCTTGGGTAAAATTAATAGATGATAATAAAACAGGTTCATTTTTAACAAATGCAGATACTAGTTCTTTTTTAACCGATGCTAGTACAGGTTCCTTTATTACTAATTCAGATACAGGATCATTTATAACTAACTCACAGACGAGTTCAATGTCAGTAGCATCAGCATCGTTTAATCCAGTAGCTTATTTATCAGCTAGTACTACTCATTCATTAGAACATATTGAAGTAGCTGATTTTGATAATGATGTAGCTGTATCTTTTTCAGGCAATAGATTAAAATTTGTTTTTGGTACTCCAACCTCACCATCTAGTTTAAATTTAGCTAGATCAGGATTTGCTACTAATAGATTTAATAAAGTAAGTGATGCTTATACTATAACTGCAACTTGGAATAACGGAGGTTACAATTTCGTAACTGCATCTATATTTACAGGTTCAGTATTATTAGCTGCATCATCAGGTAGTGGTACATCTTTATCAACAAATTTAACTACAACCGGATCACATGCTTACTCAGTTCAATATACTGCTAGTTCTCCTTTAGACGGTAGTATATTTACAGATAGTGATACAGTATCAGCTAATTTATCTAAAACTAACCCAGGTAATCCTTCCATTTCTGATACTGCAACTATACAGTTAGGAGATAGTAGTAATCAATTAGAGCAAGGAGCAACTGGTTCGATAGCCTTTACTGCTTCTTATGGAAGTTCAAACGATTGGGAACAAGTATCGTTAATAGTAAGTGCAGCAAGTGCAGCTGCTACTAACCCTGGTACGTTAAATGTAACTGGTGCTTTAACTGGTTCATCTAGTTTTACATTATTTGCATCAGCATCATATAGATCACCTGCAGGAGAAAATGATCCTCAGTTATTTATATCTAGAACTAGTACTACTACGTTCTCTAAGATAATAAGTTTAAGACATGGAGCTTCGGCTACAGCTGCATTTACTCAAGCACAGTACGAAAATTTAGGAAGTTGGGATACTACTCTTAATGGTGATGTAGGTACTATAGTTAAAGGAGATGTTAACCCAGTTGGTAATACTATATCTATAACGTGGACAGGTGATAAGTATCATTATATAGTATATGATGGTTCAAGAAGTGATCTAGGAGGTATATCAACTAGTGGATTTGCAGTATTAGGTCAGTTTACAAAATCTACTGTAGGAGATTATAAGGTTTATAGAACAACTGCTTTACAAGCAGGTGGTAGTGGAACGACAATTGAATATGTATTAAGTTAATAGATTATGGCAATAACTTTACCAGGAGGATTTAGTATAACAAATAACGAACCAGCAGATGCTAGGATTGCCGTAGCTACTAGTGCATCAAGGTTAACTTTATCTACAGCTAATGTATATGAAGGTTTATTGTCTTTCGAACAAAGTACTGATCAATTATTTGTATTAAAAGATGCAACAGCTCCTAGTTCAACAGGTTCGTGGGAAGTAGTAAACATTTTTACTATTACCGGTTCTCAATACAATTCTCAATATAGTATAGGAATAACAGGTTCTTTAAATGTATCAAATTCATTAGTTATAACAGGTGATGCTACAATTTCAGGAGATGCTACTATCTCAGGTGATTTAAAAGTTAGCGGAACTTCTTCAGCAGTTAATACTACTAACCTAACTGTTACTGATAAATTTATATTAGTTAACTCAGGTTCAAATACTGCATCAGATAGTTCAGGTCTTATTTTTGGAGGCTCTGAAGGAGCTTTATATTCTGGTTCATCATTATTCTGGAATGGAGCTTTCAATAGTAACGACGGAAGAGTAGCAGTGGGTAGTGGAGTAGCTTCAACAGCAACAACAGCCACACCTTCTTATTATATGGCTGGAGCATTTTCAGGCTCAGCTAATCAAGCAACAGGATCTCAAGTAGATCATTACGGTAATATAAGAATAGACGGCGGAGATATCTATATCTACGTATAAGCAGGCACACATTTTATCTAGAAATAAGGCACGATAAGTGCCTTTTTTAGTTTCATATTAGGCATTTTTAAATATTTTTATTATATTATAAGTACTATTTATATTAGAAGCTTTATTGGCCCGAAAGGGAAGTGGGCTCTCAATAATGAGTAACCAACCGTAAAACTAAAAATTATGCCGAATTGGAAAAAACTGATTACTTCGGGATCACACGCATCCCTAAGTTCTGTTACCGGATCTATTCTTCTTTCCGGTGATTTACAAGCAAATTCAAATAATATCTTAGGAGTAGCAAAAGTTGGAGCAGCCTCTAACGACGAATATTTTGACTTCGGAACTGATGCAATGATTAAAGTTGCAATAGATAATGTCGAAGATTTTAGATTTGTTGATGGAGGAACGTTTCATGCTAATGCTGATGTAGTCGCATTTTCTTCTACAGTAGCATCAGATGAAAAGTTGAAAACTAATATAGTTAGTAGTAAATATGGTTTAGATGATATATTAAAATTAGACGGAAAAGAGTTTGATTGGAAAAAACATTTAAATCAAAAGCATGATATAGGATTTATTGCACAAGACGTTCAAAAAGTAATACCTGAATTAGTAAAAGAGGTAGATGGATTGAATGGAGATGAATCACATCTTGCTGTAGACTATGCTAAACTAGTTCCTGTTTTAGTAAATGCTATCAAGGAATTAAAGAATGAAATAGAGGAAATAAAAAATAAATAAGTTATATTATGGGTTTTATAATAAATGCAGATCTTGAGACGAGTCAAGGACCTACTCAAGAGTTATACATCAGAGTTGAAGGATTTTCTTTCAACAAGGTTACAGCGGAATTAGGTTTCCAAATAACCTATTGGATAGATAGAGAACATGCTATTAAACATAATAGAGTCTATCTTGAACAAGAAGTTAAACCAATGGTGGGATTAGTACAAAATAAAATGATGTACTATGAACAGCCGGAGTATGATGGAGAAGAAATAGAATTTAAACATTACCTTAAAGTAGATGTTGCTGAAGAAAGAGAAGTTGAAATACCAATATTTGAAATGAAAGAAGTAACTGAAGAAGTTCCTTACGTTAGTTTCGATGAAAATGGAGACGAAGTAATAAAGCATAGAAAGGTAATAAAAGAAAAGAAAGTAGAAACTGGTACTTTTAAAGAAGTTAAAAGTGTAATTGATTTGAAAGCATTCGATAATATATACGGATACTGTTATAAAAGATTATATGAACATTTAATTAATATAGTACCTAAAGATAAAATTGAAACAGTAAAGTAAACAATGGCTAGATTTACCTACGGTACAGGAGATATAAGTTACAGTACGTTTCCGTCATGGTCAAATGCGATAGCATCTAACCCGGCAGCTACTAATATATCTGCTTCTACAGCATTTAGCGATTATCATCCTTCCCAAAGCTTTTCAGGATCAAATATACAAGTTACTAGTTTAACTGGTAGTAGTGTATTTTATGGTTCGATAGTGGCAGGGCCTGGAGGTAATGTAGAAGTAACAGCTCCTTATACTGCTGGTTCATCTAATAATATTACAGTAAAAAATTTAAATATTACAGCTACATCTATTACATGTGTTGCAACTCCTACTTATCCAGCTACATTTAATTCATGGAGAACAGCAGCTAGTGGTAGCGGTGCTTCTATTAGTACCAATGCTACTTTAACTATTACAGATGGAGCAGTAGCAGATCATGAAACTTATTTTGCGTACTTTACTTAATAAGTAGTTTTAATTGTTATGAAAATAATTTGGGTTTTAGAAAATATAAGGAAACGAAAGGATTTCTATAGTAGGCTTCACACACTACTTTTACTTTGCTCAGTTAAACTTTGGAAAAAGTTTTATCCTAATGATAACTGTGTACTGTATTGTGATAAAATTACTAAAGAGTTTTTAGTAGATTTAAAAGTTGAATGCTTTTGGAATGAAATTATCATATTAGAAGATAATAAATCTATAGACAAAAAAACGTTTTGGGCAGCTTCTAAATTACAGGTCTTATCTATTCAAAAAGAACCAGTAATAATCTTAGATAACGATTTACTAGTATACTTTCCTATTAAACAATTTTTCGATAACGAATCAATATATTTCCATCACTATGAAGATGGTAAAGGATACTACCCTGGTACATTAGATAAATATGTAAAGCAGTTAAGTTATAGAGCTAGATGGCAAACTGAATCAGTTAACGTAAGTATTTTAAATTTACCTGATTATAAGTTTACCAACGAATATGCTAATCTTAGTTTAAAAATAATGGAAGAATTTACTGCTATGAAAGTACCTCACTCTCAATATTTGATATTTGCTGAGCAATTATTATTAAAACACCTTATAGATAAAAATAATATCAAACATAAAAGTATTATTTCTACTTATTGGAACTGTAAAGATTGGAAATGGGGGGATGATAATGATAGAGGAATATGGAACATCAACCAATCAGGTAGATACCTTAAACATTACGGACCTGAAAAAGGTTGGTTAGTAGATAATAAACCAGGATATAACTATAATAATGAGATAAAACATTTGGAAAATTGCTTAAATTTTCCTATATTAGATTTATCTAAGATAAAAAGATTATAATGAGTATTTTAGACAAAGAATATATAAGACAGTTTATAACTAATGATGTAAAGTTAGATAAAGACTTAAATGGAGAAGAAATAAAAAAGTTCGATCCTGTAAAATATAGATGGACACATGGAGCATCAGATTATGATTTAGGAGATGGATTACTTCTTTACAGTATTATTCAATTAATGAGATATAAAATATGTGTTTGTTTAGGTTCAGGAGGAGGCTTTATTCCTAGAATAATGACTCAAGCAAGATTAGACTTACACGGTCAAGGTATTTATCAAGGTAATAATGATTATAACCATGGAGATATAGGAGTTACTTTTCTAGTAGATGCAGCTAATGGAGTTGGGGGTGAAATAAATTATAAAGAAAAAGAAAGCTTTTTTAGATATCAATTTGTTCCTAGATTTATAAACGATACAACTGAAAATGCTTATTATAACTTTTTTGTAAAACAAGATATAAAAATAGACTTATTACACATAGATGCTGGTCATTCTTACGAAGATGTTAAAAAAGATTTTGAATTATATTCTAATATCATTAGCGATAACGGAATGATATCTATACACGATACTGATGAAAATTTTCAAAAAGAATTAATAATTACTGAAGATGAAAAAGAATATTATGAATTTTTTGACGGTCCTCCTAAATTTATAAAAGAAATAGGACCTGAATGGAAACAGTTTAATTTTTTTAATAACGGTAATTACCCTTCTAAACCAAGTTCAACCGGAATAACTTTATTACAACGTGCTTAATTTAATAACAGTCGTAGGAAGAAATACTCATATATTACCTCATATGTTAAAGCATTATGAAAATATGGTAGATAATGTATATGTTATAGTTTATAGACAAGATACTAATGATGGTATATTAGAAGAAATAGAAGAATTAGGTATCAAACCTTTTTGGGTTACTACCGATAAAAAGTACCATTGGGAAAGAGTTACCGATTTATACAATACAGTAAGAGCAAAAAAACCAAACGATTGGTGGATTATCTCAGACGATGATGAATTACAGAGTTACCCTACTGACCTTGACTATATCGTAAAACAATGCGAAAACAATGGTTATACGTTTGTCTCTGGAGGTTTTATAGACAGAATAGGTAAAGATGGTATATTTCCTAAAGTTGAGAGAGATACTAATATTTACAAAGAGTTTCCTCTAGGTGGATTTTTCCGATATCCTATGTCGGGAGCATGTCCTAATAAAGTAACATTAGCAAAGGGAAGTCAAAAAGTTACACCTGGACAACATTATGCTTTGTTTGATAACGGTAAAAATAGCTGGGGAGCTTATCATCCTAAGAGATTCCCTGTTGAAGAATGTTTTACTCAAGTACATCATTTTAAATGGGATAGTACTTGTATAGAAAGAATAAAAGAAGTTGCTGATAATAATCAAGAATATTCGTATTCTGATGAATATATGAAAATGTATGAAGCAATTAAAAATTGCGATTGGAAAATTAATATAGAAAAAAATGAATATTTAGTTGAAAAATTGAAAAATTTTAACTATATTAGTTATAACGATTATAGCAATTGGAGTAAATTAATAAGTTTAATCATTAAAATTTAAAATTATGGCTACAAGAGTATCTGGAAAAGATGATGCTGCCGCACTTGAAGAAAGAAAAGTGAAAGCATTAGAAAAAATCGCTGCATCTGTTGACGCCCTTGCTTATTGGTTCGAAGATATCGATAAGACTGAGTGGAGTGAAAGAGCGCAATGGTATTTGACTGAGTACTACGAGAAGTACGTTGCAAAAGGAGAGTAAGTGTGGAGAGATTAGCTATCATAGTTCCTTACAGAAATAGGCAGGAGCAGTTAGATAAATTCACAACTTACATTCAGCAATATTTACAGAATAGGAAGTATGATTACTACCTAGTAGTAGTTGAGCAAGATGACGATAAACCGTTTAATCGAGGTAAACTACTTAATATAGGCTTTCAAGAAGCACAAAGAAGGCGATGTGATTATATCGTATTTCATGATATTGACATGCTTCCTATAGATGTAAATTACGCTTATTTAGATTATCCTGTTCATCTAGCTACTGATGAATTACCTTTTGAGGAATACTTTGGGGGTATTACTTTATTTCCTACACCCGATTTTGAAAGAATAAATGGTTTTTCAAATAATTATTGGGGATGGGGATTTGAAGATGATGACCTTATGTATAGATGTATTAAGAATAATCTTAAATTAAATACTATAAGAAAAGAAATTTTAACTCCTCCTAGAACTGATTTAAAGTTTAACGGAGCAAATGCATATATAGAGTTATTAAATCCTATAGACATTAAAAATTCATTTTCTATTCTTATAGATTTTATACCTGAAAAGAATTTCTTCAATCATAGAGCTGATTCTGATAAGTTTAGCTTATTCAGTATTCCTGGATATGACTTTTCTATATCTTATACTTCTTTTAATAGGTATAAGTTAGAGTATTTTGACTCCTTAAACGGATATCATCAAATATTCTCTGATATTAGTAATGTTAAAAACTTACCTACTAAAATTTTTGTTACTTATAATAAATCTGAAGAAACTTTATATTTTTATTTAAATAATAAATTAGTAGGTAAAAAAGAAGTTTCACAAAACTTTTTTAATTATAATGAAGAATCTAAAGCTTATATAGGATCTAGTAAAGGAACTGAAAGTTTTTTTAAAGGAACTTTAAATAATATTGCTTTTTATAAAAGTTATTTAAGTAAACCTCAACTAAACAGTATTTATGAAAATAAATATTATAGTTTATCTCAGGAATTTGAAGATTATAAAGATGCTCATTATTTAACTACTTATTACGATACTAAGTTTGTTAAAGATTATAAAACTATAGATTTATCCGGTAATAGTAATCTTGGTAAAATTTATAATTGTGAAATAGTAAAAAGCGAAACTAAGTTAAGAGATGTACAGTTTATTCCTTATAGAAGACTTAGTAAAATAAAGCATCTTAAACATGATAGTAATGGATTCGAAAACGGTAATTGGAAAGATAAAATGACTAGATGGAATCAATTAAAGTTTCATAATGAAGTTTCTAAAGGTTTTCATGATATAAAAAAAGATGGATTAAATTCTTTAGATTTTAAATTAGTAGATAGGACTGTGAAAGGAAAATATATCCATTTAAAAACAGAGTTATGAAATTAGGAGTTTGTGTACCATACAGAAATAGAGAACTTCATATGCATGAGTTTATTCCAAGAGTAGGCAAATATCTCAAAAGCAGAAATATAGATTTTCAAATGTATTTTTGTCATCAAGTAGATGATAAATTATTTAATAGAGGGGCTACTAAAAATATTGCAGCTAAACATGCTTTTGAAGAAGGCTGTGACTATATAGTATGGCATGATATTGATATGATACCTGAAGAAGGAGGAGGAGCTGACTACTCTTTTCCTACTGAACATCCTCGACACATCGCTACTAAAATATCTCAAATGGATTATAAATTAAAATATCATGAATATTTTGGTGGTGCAGTAGTATTTTCTAAAGAACAAGTTGAAAATACAAATGGTTACTCAAATGATTATTGGGATTGGGGAATGGAAGACGACGATTTATTTTGGAGATGTTATAAAGAAGGGTACACTAATGATACATATTTATTAGAAAAGGCTATCAAACAAAAATATTTATCTTTTAACGGTTGCGATTCTTCAGTAATGATTCCTTATACTAGAGATATAAAAAGTATACCTTCAAGATCTCACACTATTTCTTTATTATGTAGAGCATATCAAATGCCTGAAAAGCAAAATATACATTTAATTGGTGATAATAAAGCTAAATATGTAGAGTTTCCTATTTTAAGAGTCCCAGGTTATGATTACGGTTTATCCTTTAATAATTCAAGAGCTCTGTCTTTACAGTTTTGGAATATGTTTCATCAACATAACTATATGTGGGTTAAAAGATATGATGATCAATGGTCATGGATAACAGTAGTGATAGATGATATTAGTAAACAAGCTCACTTTTATCTTAATGGAACTGAAGTAGACTCTAAAGGAGGTTATGGAAGTCCATCACCGTTAGAATTTAATGGTAGACTTTTAAAATACGATTCTAAACATATCTATTTAGGTTCTTCATTAAACGAAAAAGATAACAGTCCTAGTAAATACTTTAAAGGTGATATTGCAAGAGTTTATGGATGGAATAGAGCGTTATCTCCTAATGAAGTTGCTAATTTACATAAAGAATTACCTTTAGACGATATAGCTATTAACACAAATTTTAATAAAGGTATACCCTCAGATTATATCACTGAAAATATAGAATTAAAAGAAGAAAATATAAAAATACCTAATTCTATTTTACCTCATAGAGTAGAAGGAAAAATGAGATGTTTACCTCATAAAGACGAAGGATTAGTAAATGGCAAATGGGCTAAAGGAGAAACCACAGCTGCTAACGAAAGAAGGTATGTTTTAAAAATGCAGCAAGATAAACTAAATTATAAAGACGATGGTATCAAGCAAGTAAAGTACGAATTTATAAAAGAGACTAAATTTACTCCTTGGGCTAAAATGATAGATATAAAATTATGACAGCTGAAACTTCAAAAATATCGTTTACTAATCCTGATTATTTAAATACTAAGAAGAAGTTAGATAAAGTAGGATGTGGTATGTGTCTTGCTAAATGGACTCAAGTTACTATCCACTTACAAATGGGTCAAACACATTCATGTCACCACCCTTCAACACATCATATACCAGTAGGAGAATTAAAAAGAAATCCTTCTGCGTTACATAATACTTTATATAAAAAGCAAAAAAGAAAAGAAATGCTGGAAGGTAAAAGACCAGCAGAATGTGATTACTGTTGGAATGTAGAAGATAATTCTGAAAGATTTTCTGATAGAGTATTTAAGTCTAATGAAAGTTGGTCTGCTCCTCATTACGATGAAATAGTTAATTTAGGTTGGAGACAAGATTTTAACCCTCGTTATGTAGAAGTAGCTTTTTCTAACAACTGTAACTTTAAATGTTCATATTGTGGTCCTTCTTTTTCTTCGGCTTGGGTTCAAGAAGCTAAAGAACATGGACCATATCCAACTGATGATAGGTTTAACGATATAGAATATTTAAAAGCTAATAAAAAAATGCCTATACACCATAAAGAGTATAATCCTTATGTAGAAGCTTTTTGGAAATGGTGGCCTGAATTATATAGAGATTTACATACATTTAGAATAACAGGAGGTGAACCTCTTATGGCTAAAGATACTTGGAAAGTATTAGATTATGTTATCAATGAACCTGATCCTAATAAAAATTTAAACTTAGCTATAAACTCTAATTTAGGTATTAATGATAAATTAGTAGATAGGTTTATAGAAAAGATAAAAAGAATAGAAGATGAGGATAGAGTAAAAGAGTTTATTATTTTTACTTCTGTCGATGGATGGGGAGAACAAGCTGAATATATTAGAAACGGTTTAGAGTTTAATAGATTTTGGGATAATATGAATAAAATATTAACCGCCTGTCCTAGAGTTAACCTTACTATTATGTCTACCTTTAACGGTCTTTCAGTTCCTAGTTATAGAAAGCTTATTGACGGAGTTTATACTTTAAAGCAAAATTATACTTCTACCGATAGATATTGGGCTTCAGCAGTATTTTTAGATTCTTCTTATTTAAGATTTCCTACTCATCAAACTTTACAAGTTATTCCTTCAGTATGGGCTAACGAAGTTCTTTCTTTTGCTCAACATGCTGATTATTTAGGTATACCGAAATTCGATAATAAATTAGTAGGTTACTCTGATGTAGAAATTCAAAAATTAAAAAGAGCTTATGATTGGATGATTTCTGCTAGAGATCCTGAAAAACTATTAAGACAAAGATCAAACTTTGGTAGATACTTCCAAGCTCATGATCAAAGAAGAGGTACTGATTTTAAAAAGACTTTTCCGGAATTAGCTGATTTTTACGATTATACTTTAACAATTTAATAAATGAAAATAGGTTTTGATAATTCATACTTGTTTCCTGCAGGTAATAAAAATGGTTTAGTAAGAAATGAACCAGATGCTATATGGACTAAAGACTGTACAGCTATGGTTAGATTTAAACCTGATAACGATAAATTTATAGAAGAATTAGGAGATGAATGGAGAAAAGCTGGCTGTGTTGTAGGTAAAAATGGAAAGCATATTGGTATATTTTACGCAGTTGGTAAATCAGGAGAAGAAGTAAGACATTTTATAGAATTTGAATATTGGTGCTTTAACGAAGAGAAAGGCGATGATGATATCAAAGCTATGGTATTCGATGTTACTGATATAAAAGATAGTGAATATTTCGATGTAGTTATAAAGAGAAGAGGTAATAAATTTATTTTTAGATTAAACGGCGAAGAGAAAGAAGAAGTAGTAGAAAAATTAACTGATTATAGTTATAGTTTCTTATGGATCGGAGCTGCTACTAGAGTTAATCCTGATCATAATGAAGTCTTTTATGGAGATATTCACAAGATGCACATTCAGTACGGATTAACTCCTGAAAGAGATATTGAATTATTTTTTAATAACTATGAGGAATTTAATGATAAAACTAAATCTTTAACTAATAAAGATAATATATTTACATCTGATTTTAAAAATACTACTCAATATAAAATATTAGATCAATCATTAAACGGTAATCACCCTATAAGATATAGTAAAGAATGGTTAGATTAAATTTTAAGACTTTATACGCTAACGGAGATAGTTGGACAGCAGGAGATATAGTAGATCCTGATTTATTTGGAGATGATTTATCTAAAGTAAATGATCCTAAAAATAAACCTTATAGACTTCCTAGAGTATGGCCTCATAAAATAGGAAAAGAATTAGGAATAGAAGTTATAAATAATAGTCATGCAGGAAGTTCTAATGATAGAATATTTAGAAGCACAGTTAACGATATACTCGGTCTACTTTTAAATAATAAGCCTGAAGACTTGCTAGTAGTAATTGGATGGTCTTCTCCTGAAAGAAAAGACTTTTTCTATAAATGGCATAATGAAGATGGAGGGGAATGGGAATGCCTTTACCCAGCTGAACTAGATCACTGGACCTCTGAAAGAAAAGAGCTAATTGACTTTTATAAACTTTATGTAAAGAATCATTGGCATGCTGAAGAATTTATTACAAGACACTGTATACATAATATTTCATTACATCATTTTTTAAAATCGTTAAATATTAAACATATATTTTTTAATAGTTTTTATGAGAATAAAGAGGATGTTCTTAATAAAGATTCACACCAGTTATTAGAGTCTCCTGAATTTGAAAACTATATTTCGGATTTTAATGACAGTACTGAATTTAATACTATTAAAAGATTAGAAATAAATAATATATTAAAAGAATATAAAAACGTATATAAAAATGTTTTTTATAAACAATCTTTTATATCATTTTTATTAGGATTAAATATAGAAGATGAAGTACTAAATTATCACCCAACTGAGAAAGGACATCAATTATGGGCTAGTAATTTAGCTAAATATATTAGTAGTAAGTATGAATTATAAAGATTTATATATTAATGGATGTAGTTTTACGAAAGGACATGCTTTAAAACCTAAGGATACATGGCCTACAAAACTATCTAATCTTTTAAGTTTAAGATTAATTAATCATTCAAAAAACGCACAAGGATTAGAATCTATAGTTTATAATAGTATAGCTCATTTAAGCGAATTAGATCCAAAAGAAACCTTAGTAGTTATAGGTTTTACCTGGTTGGATAGATACCTAGTTCAGGCTTTTGGTTATAACTTTACGTTAACCGGTGGAGATTTAGCTAATGAAAGAACTCAATGGGGGCATAGATTAGGTGATAGAGCATCATCTCCTTTTAGTATATATGAACATTATACTGAAAAAAATGAAAACTATTTTAGCGATGATATTAGAGAAAGACTCAATAATATATTAACGAAATATAGAGAGTACTTAAAAGAATTAATGACTGGAGATCCTGAGTATCTAAAACATGTTCAACTGAAAGGAGTTACTCTTAAAATAATGCTTCAGTCATTTTTAAAAGATAATAATTTTAATTATAGATTTATAGATTTCGCTGCCGATTCAGGTTTATATAGTAGAATTATAAAAACTAATCCTTCTATAAAAAATAAATTAGATTATAATAAGATAATAGATATAGATTATAAAAAGTTTTGCGGTACACATCAAGACGGACATCCAACAGCTGAATGCTGTACTTATATAGCAGATAAGTTAAATAATGAATTTAAATTATGATTAGTTTAGAAGATAATTTTAATCAGGTCAGTTTGCATAATCCTTCAAAGGATATTCTTTCTATATATCAAGGTATTGATGAAATACAAGAATATGATCCTAGAGGATATAAGATGGTTAGACCTTTATTTTCTCATTCTGATATACCTAGATTTTTAGGAGTAGATAAAATAAACTATAATGAATTTGATTGGAATAAAGAATTTATATATCCAGTTGTATTACATCATAATAATAAACTGGCAGCTAAATACATAAGTTTAATTCCTATAAAAATTATAGAAAAAATACGTTCTAAACAGTGTAAATTAATTTTAGATAATACTATGGAAGGAGATAGAGTTAATAGTTTCTATACAGAATTATACCGCTCTATAGATAAGCTAAAACTACCTGCTTCTCAGATATATTACGTTACTAATAGTTTAGTAGCCGAAACTGAACATGAAAAATGGAAAACTACTAATAACAGGCAGTTAAATAATATTAATGTTATATCTTTTATGTATAACGTAATGGATGTTCAACGGTTAAAAAAGCTAGGACATTTACCTGACAAAGTAAATATAGAAGAAGAAATACAATATAAAAGAGACAATTTTATTAATATAAAAGAATTTTTAAAAGTAAATAGAACTGGTAGACCTGAGCGTAATTTATTAATGTTCTATATTAATAAGAATAAATTATATGATAAATTTAATTTAAGTTTTCCTGATCTTCCTGATTATAATTACCCTAATATAAACTTTGGAGATCTACTATCAGCTGAAAATATAAAAGAAGTAAAAGATAAATGCCCATTTGATATAGATTCTACTGATAGTACTAACCATGGAGAACCTGGTTTTGGTGAAGGTAAATTTAATGCTGATCTACCTTTTTTACCTGTACATTATAGAAATAGTTTAATTAGTATAGTTATGTGCGCTTTTCCTTTCGTAGAAAATGCTTGCCATTTACATAGTTCAACTTTTAACCCTATATATTGCGGTCATCCTATTATACAGTTTGGTCCTTATAAGCATTTAGAAATATTAAAAAATAATGGATTTAAGACATTCGATAAATGGTGGGATGAAGATTACGATAACTTAACTGAAGGTTGGGATAGATTTAAAGGAGTATTGAGAAATATAGAAGAGTTAAATAAAAAATCTAAAAAAGAGCTGTTTGATATGTACGTAGATATGAAAGACGTATTACAACATAACTCAGATTTAATACAGAACTATAATGGTGATAATTTATTAAGACAGAGAATTATAAATGAATAACGATTTTTATAACAGTAAATATACTATTAGCGGGGATATAGATGATATAGATATTCCTTTCAATTTTGATGTATATCAAGGGGATTATAATTCCGTTTATATGCAAATAAAAGAATATGAATTAAATAATGATGAGTATTATAATGGTCATTTAATAGTTAATGATAAAAATAAACTAAAGAATATAAATTTAGATAATATTAAACAGTATAAACTAACTCCTAATAATGTTTATTTTTGTAAAGTAGTCCATGACGGAATAGATTCAGCTTGTACAGTTAATGATGGTTTAATTTTATGCAGTTCGTGGGTTTTACCTTTTATAGCTAATGAGTATAGAACTACTAATTCACTTTATGGTGATATGGCTTGCCATAGAATTGAAATGAAAGAATTATATAATGAAGATAGCAGTTTGTATTAGTGGTCAATTAAGAAAATGGAAAGTAGGACATCATAATCAAAAATGGTTTTGGTCTACTGCTAATTTTCCTGACGTACAAGTAGATTATTTTGGTCATACCTGGACATACAGCGGGGATAGGAAAGGAGTATCTCAAGAGTATATTAATAGAGAGGTCGATAAAGAAGAGTTTTTAGAGTTTGCTAATGCATTTAAATTTAAAAAAGTTTTATTTGATGATAGAAGAACTCCTTTTTTCTATAATAATGATCATTGGAGTAGTTTATTTTTTAGTCTGAGTAAATCCTTAATGTTAAAAAGGGAGTATGAAATAGAAAATAACTTTACTTATGACGTAGTAGTTAAGTCTAGACCTGATGTGGTATTCGATCCAGGTAAACATTTTGAAATACCTCACTTATTTGATAACTGTATACATTCTACTCATGGCGGTACTATGCCTATGGAGTTTAATAAATTTAATTTTAACGATTGTGTATTTTTAGGAAATTCGTATACTATGGACCTTTTGACTAACCTTTACTTTTATAGACAAGCAGGTATTAATGAAAATACTAAAGGTAATAAAAATATTCATCCTATAGGACCTGGTACCTTAATGATGGATTATTTTAGTGAATATGGAATTACTCCGTTTTTTGATTTATATTTTCAAGAAACATTATTAAAAGAAGGGTGTCCTGAAGGATTAAATTTGTTTGATAGAGCTGATTTTATGAAAATGAATCAATATTTTAGAGAGTGGTATACTAAATGAAAAGGAAAATAGGTTTTTTTGTCTGTTCTAATGGATTAGGACATTTTAGTAGAGTATTACAGGTATCTAAATACTTAACGTCTGATTTTGATATAGATATTTACTGTGAAAAATTTCAATATGAAAAATTTAAACCTAATTTAAATGCTAATTTTCATTTTTATAAAATTAGTAACATAAGATGGGATGAAACATTAGTTAAAAATGAAGTAAACTTTGAAAGGTATTTAAAATGGTGTACTTTGTATGGGCCTGCTACTTTAAAATATGATATAGTAGTAAGTGATAATTTAGTAGGTTTAGCAAGATTTAGAAACGACATAATATTATCAGGTTCGTTTTTATGGAAAGATGTTTTTTTTAATAAATTTAATAACAATAAACTTACAGATTTTGATAATGAATTACTAAATAGGTTTAACCCTTTAATTATTACTAATAAGTATGTTGAAACTGGTTCATTAAAAAATTATAATAATAAAAAAAGTTTCGGATGGGGTTGTTCCATAAAAAAAATGCAGTCATGGGATAAAGCAAAAAAATTAGTTTTAGCTCAACCAAGCTTAAATTATTTAGAATCTTATAATATTTTTTTAGAAAAATTAAATAATTTACCACTAGGATTTAAAATAGAAACTAGTGTTTATAAAACTGCTAATTGTTGTTTTGTAATAAGACCAGGAGTTGGTATGCTTACTCATTGTATAGAAAATTATATTCCTATAATAGCTTTATACGATAATAACGATTCTAATGAAATTATTGAGTTAGCTAAAAAAGTAGATAAATTAGGAATAGGATTTTCTCATAATGTTAATAAGAGTTTTAATATTAAAAAATTAATTAATAATACTAGTAACGATATTTATAATAGAGTATCATTCGAAAAAGAAGGTTATAAAAATATAGCACAGTATATAAAAGGATTATAGTTATGAAAATAGGAGTTATAGGAGTAGGTGTTGTAGGTACTGCGATAGAACAAGGTTTTAGAGATTTAGGTCATATAGTTAAAACTCACGATATAAAATTTAATACCAGGATCGAAAATGTACTAGATACTAAAATAGTATTTTTATGTCTACCTACTAATCCTGATAGAAGAGGCGAATGTAATACTAAACCTATTTTTCAGGTAGTAAGAAGATTAAATCACCTTAAATATAAAGGTATAATAGCTATCAAATCAACCATTATCCCAGGTACTTATGCTGAACTAAAAAAAGAATTTGATGAAGAAAGAATGTGTCATGTACCTGAGTTTCTAAGAGAAAAATTTGCTTATGAGGATTTTACTGAAAACCATAACGTATTAGTAGTAGGAGCACCTAATTATGATGTTTCAAGAATAGTAATTAACTGTCATGGTAATTACCCTAAAAACGTAATAGAAATGAAACCTGAAGA
>CEQC01002908.1_pt1 | contig 24896 bp, 27 predicted proteins | sample 531021 | NCBI WGS metagenome assembly CEQC01 (sample SAMEA2621213, study PRJEB7988) | marine metagenome | biome: marine biome (ENVO:00000447); feature: surface water layer (ENVO:00002042); material: "saline water (ENVO:00002010), including plankton (ENVO:xxxxxxxx)" | depth 5 m
GCAACTTTAATTTGTTTACCAAACATATTAAACATATCAAACAACCTAAAAGCTTTACCAGTAACTTCTACGCCATATATATTTTCTAGGAATACACCTGTATTTTTTGGAACGTAATATTTAGGAGTGTATACCATATCTCCACCTTTGCCTGGTACTAACATACCTTCAAATTGTGGACCAATTTGTGGTATCATCCAATTATCATTTATTTCAGTTTGCGATAAGCCCATATCTTCAAGATCTGCAAGTGTTTTTCTTAACCCACGTTCTTCTAATGTGTTCATCATTATTTGCAATTCTCTATATTTTGCACCATACATTTTTCTAGTTGCCATCATAATTGATGGATCAGCTACGCTTGGTAACAATCCTTCATAATCATAACTAGCGTTAGGTGCAAGTAACTCTATAAAAGTTCTGTCTGATCTTTCTTTAGCAAACCTTGGCATACTACCAGCTTTGCCTGGACCAAAAAAATTACCACCTTTATCTTGCCACATTCTTGGAAAGTAATTAGGTATACCCATCATTTTTTCAAAGAATATTTCTGCATTAAATCCAAGTCTTACTGGATCCCAACCTGCTACATCAATTGCTCTAAATGTGTCTGATAAGAAGTCTAACATTTCGTTTTCTTCTTCTAGCCTCATAACAGTTATTCTGTTAAATAAATCTCGCTTCCATTCATGTGTTAATGTGTCTCTAGCTTCTTTAATACTTACAGGTGTTTTTATTCCAAACTGCTGACCACTAATATTTATAATTTTCATATCTTTAGTTATTAATGCAGGATCTGAAACTAATATTTCACCATGCAATGCCGCATACAAATCTAATGTATCTGTTTCAGTACCATACAGATCTAAATCAGTAGTTAAACCATCTTGATTAATTTTGTACTTGTCGTAAATTGCTTTTTGTGTTTCTCTTACCCATTGTTCGTTTTGAGATTGTATAGCATTGTGCGCACCTTCTAGTTGTCGCATAATACCAACATTTACAGTTTCTTCATGGTTAGGCAAAAAGTGTTGATATAAAATTTTGTATGGTTCATCACCATCTTCGTACATTTCTTCATATGGTGTTCTAGGTTTTCTACCTGCACCATCACTATCAGGACTTGACCTTTCTTTTATAATTTCTTCAATACGCTCAATTTTACTAACTTTTCTTGCATTGCTTGCTTCTATTCTATTAATTACTTCTCTAGATTGCGGATCAATTGGAAAATCTAATTCTTTATCAAATTTACTAAATCCTTCGTCAGGAATTTTTTTGTGTACTGCATAAATAAGTTTTTTAATCTCTGGAGACAAACCTGTTCGTTCAGTAATTGTTGAACCAAACATTCTTTTAAAGAAACTAATTAAATATTCAAAACCTCTTCTAAGGTATGAGTTTTTAGGGTTAGTCCAAAACTTGCTGTCAGGGTCGCTAAGATAATCCATAAAGTCGTCTGCAAATTTTTCATGTATTTTTCTTGTCCACTTTTCATCTGTAACGCCATAATATTTTTTTACATTATTGTATTCTGCTTCATCTAAAAACTCTTTTAATCTAGGAATAACAACATGACCAATTTCGTGAAACATATCACGTGCGTCTGCATTTTTATATGCGTTCATTATTATTTTAGATTCATTAATAAACTTAGTGCTTGCCTTAACTCCTGATTTAGTTTTTCTAAATACTTCAAAATCAGTAACATTTTTAATATCTTGCATAGTAAGAGGCTTGCCATCAAGTTCTAAAGTAATTGCCTCTATGTGTTTTGCCTCATCGTATGCTATTGCAAATGCACGAGCATTATCTGCTATGTCAAAATCTCCTGGTGTCACTTCAGGTAGAGGAGTTGTAAAAGGATCGTCAGGGTCGTACGCTTGATTTTGTTGATATTGTCTTACATCAGCTTCAAATATATCTTCTTCTGTTACATTTCGATTTTTTAAAGCGTCTAATAATTCATGTGCTTCATTGTCTGATATATTATATTTATCTTTAGCTATAGCAAACGCTTTTTTGTAAATAAGTTGTGATGGTAAATCGACATTTCTTATTTCTGGAAATTCTTGTTCTTTTAAAAACAATTTTTCTTCCATAAGCTTTATAACTGTTTCTATAAAATTATCTTGGCTTTTAAATACAGAATCTAAAGGGTTAAACGGATCATCCATGCTTTCTTTAAATATTTCTAATATTTGTCGGTCGCCTAATTGTTTTTGAGGAATAAAACTTTCACCTGGTGGTCTACCCATTTCTCCTTGCTCATTTAACAAACGTTCATATTCTGCTTCATCTACTTTCCTAACTATACTTGGCACTTTTTCTGCTGTATCGTATTTTGTTGTAACTAATTCAATGTTTACATTTTTATATTCTGGCATTTGTTTAAACAATTGTTTCATGTAATAAGGAACTGAAAACTTAACTTCTTCTACAACAGCATTGCTATTTGTCGCTTGACTTGCAAAATTAACTTTATATCTTATTTTTGAATATGCACCTGTTTGCGGTCCTTCAAGAAGATTTCTTAAATTACCACCAGGATCTAATTTTGTATTTTCAGGGTATTTACCAAAATGCAAAGCTCCACGATTTCCTTTTCTTACAACTTCATCAGTAAGTATTGCATCTTGTATTTCTTTACCATATATTTTACCTACATCTTCTATATTAAGAAGTGGAACAGCAAGACGAAATTTCTTTCCAGCGGCAAATGTCCTATTGGTTACTAAATCATCCAAATAAGACTGAGCAAAGTGTCCTTTTGCAGATACTCTTGCTCCAGATTGTGTCCAATATTTTTCAAAATCACTAGCTTTAAACCTTTCGCGGTCGTAAATTTTGTCAAATAAAGGATCAAACTCATTTGCTATAAATTTAGAACTTAATATATTCCAATCATTTTCTGAAATTGTTGTAAAATCATTAGTTTTATTCAAACCGATAGGGTAAATTCCATATTTTCCATCATCATTTTTAATCCATAACATAGCATTTATATCAACTCGATGTATTAAATCTGGAGATACTAATGAACGACCTAGATTTGGTCCTACTGCTGTAATACTGTCGTCAAATAATATTCTTGTGTGTCCAGTATTATGTGCATACTCAAGAATCATTCTAGCCATTAGTTGATTAAATTGTTTTTCATTAAATTTTGGTGTACCAGGCGCAACTTTTAACGTCTTTCCGTTCCAAGGATTGCCTAGTAGTTGTGCAATCGGTTGACCTTCTATATCGCCTTCAGGCTTAATGTATTCTGTTAAAAAATCATTTTTTTCTGCAAAATCGTGCATTTCTTTTAGATACTTTTTTATCCTGTTTAAAGCTACAGTTTCTTTTTGCGATGCAAGACTTGGATCTTCCGTCATACTTTCTGCTCTAATTCTGCCTTTTTCTTCGTTTAACAATTTATAAGTATCAATCATGCCTTCAAATTGTTGCCATTCGTCAATTTTAGATAATGGAACTCTATCTTTTTCAACATTAAACCTTGATGATTTCCATGATTGAATTTCACTAACTGATATTGCTTCTGTTCCGTCAGGTTGCGTAACTGTTTTTAATCTTGCCCAACCTAAACCATTTGAGTCTGCGCCAGTAAAATGATGTTCGTAACTTAATTGCCTATGACTTAATAATTTAAATTTAGCTATTTCTCCTTGTAGTTTTGCATAATCTGTACTGCTCATACCCTCAAAAACTACTTCAGGACTATCTCCTAACAAATCATTTACTTTTAAGTCAGGATATTTTTCAATTAATTGTTCAACAGTATCGTATAAACCATAATCTTCGTAATTGTGTACTAGGTTTAATACTTTTTCATCATTACGAATACCTCTATTGCCTAAAATATTAAATTCATTATAAAAACTGCTTCTTCTTAATCTGTTTTTAGTTACAGCATCTACCCAGCTAAATTCACCAGTAAGAATATTTGGTATATTTACAGTTGAAATTTCATCTACGTAATTTAATGCATCATCAATTGTCATTTCAGATGAAATTACAGTAGCTCTGCCAGGATCTGATGTATCAGTAACTTCAAAACGTGATTCAATTTTTCCACCAACATTTTCTTTTACTTCTGTTATCCAATAATTTTTTGATTTCCATACTTTATTACCTTTGCCATCAAATATTGGTTTTGCAAATCTATTTTTAATTTGAACTAAACCATCATTGTTAATAAATGCAGTATCGCTAATCCTAACTTCGTATTTAACCATGTTCATTCTTACATGATCATAAATTGTTTGAAAATTACTACGTGAATTTGGTTTAGTTATAATTTCGTCTAAACCAACTAATCTTATTGCATTTTCAAATGTATTCTTTCTGTTTATATCTAAGTTTTTTTTGCTAATAATTTTATTAAACTGATCAAACCATTGGTTATATATTTGTTTGTTAGGAATTTCTCCTATTCTTTCTATACCTTCATTAACTGCATCTACATCACGAAAACTTATAGAAATACTATCTTCTGGTGTTTGTATTTTTGGAACATCTGGAGTTAAAGCTATTCGCATACTATCTAACGCATTAAATGTATCGCTAACTATAGGTATAGTAGTTAATTGATAATCTGCATCTGCTTCCTCATACGAAAAAAATTCTCTATTGTTTATATCATCTGCTGTAGATTCAAATTCGTTACGTATTAAATTAAATTCTACTTGATTACCATCAACGCCTTTCATACCTTTGTCTGCTGATGTTTGCAAACCAAAGAAATTTAATATTTGTGCCGCAGTTTTTCTCTGAGCTTTGTTTGCATTAAATATTTTTAACGCTTCTTCTGTTGCTCTAATTTCTTCTGTTTCACCTATTGCTTGTCTGTACGTAGGTTCAGTTGCATAATTATAAAATGGTTTAGTAATTTTACCTGCGTTATCAATTAACTCATTTTTTGCATTTTGATGTGTGTTCCAATATATAGTGTTTGCATAATTTGTAGTCATTCTTCTGTGAGGATTAGACATAAATTCTAACAAATCAACACCAGACATATTATCTGGGATGTCGTCATAAATTCTATTTATTTGATCTAGCACAGGCTTGTTTAAAGGCATTTGCGGATCTAATATATTTTGTTTTACTTCTAGTGGTGTAAAAATAATTCTTTCATCTGCTTTATGTGCATTACTTAATTGATTAGGAATATCTGCAACAGCTTTTGGTCCAAGAGTTTTAACAATATTATTTAAATATCTTTGACCAGCTTCAAAAATAATTTGATTTTGCAATGTTTCATTAAATGCAGTTATTCTTGCATTTTCTCTAAAAGTAATTGCTTTGCCAGCAAGGTCTGGTAATAAATTAGATTCTAGTTTTCTACCACCTGCTTTTAATGTTCTGTAACCTAGCTTTGTTATACCACTTGCAACACTTGGTAATACACCAATACCTGTAAAGAAACCAAGCATTTCCCCTGGTTCTACATCTACGCCTAAAATTTTCATACCCTCTATTTGTTCTTCTAAAAATCTTTTTTGCGTAGAATGGTAATTAGCAGTATTTACTAAAAATGGTTGTAACAACTTAGAAAACAATCCATCACCAAATTCAGCTCTATGTGCAAGCACAGCTTCTTCAAACGCAAGTTCTTCTGCTTCTGTCCAACCTACACCTATTCGCTGACCTTGATATAAACCTGTTGCATACGGAATTAAAAATCTTTCTTCTGCCGCTTCATATCTTAGAACTGTGCCAAGAGTATTATAATTTGCCCAGTTTTTAGGACTAATAGTTTGTAAAAAACTTTTAGTGTTAGGCAACCTGCTTTTAAAAAAAGTTCTAGCACCTATTTGACGTAAACCACCTAAACCAGTTGTTACAGCTAATGTTTCAAATATAGCTTTAGGTGCATTACGCAATCCTTCTTCTTTTTTAAAATCATTAAAAGCTAACTCACCACCAAAACTACCAAATCTTTCTTGTTTAGTTATATTGTCTTGCAATAAATTTGACCACGTATCACGCCAACTTACATTAGCTTTTTCATCACGCACTCTTCTAGGTCTTGGTCTATCTAACTCTATATATATTTCATCCATTGCAAGAGTTCCTGCTTCATATGGATCTATGCTTGCATAACCTTTATTTGATCTGTATTTATTAACAATATCATTAAGCTTGATGTATTTTTCTTGTGGCAAATTAGGTTTTTCTGCCTGCACAATACTATCAATTTGATTAAATATTTGTTTGTAATCTGTTATTTCTTTAAATGTAGATGCTTGTTGTTGTGCAGTTACATCTGGCTCAAATGTTGGAGCAGGTGGGGGTGCTGTTTCTGGAGACATAGGTAGTGCTGGCGTGTAAACATCACCAAACTGGTTTGCCATTGGTGTGTCTAATGCATCTGGAATAATTGGCAACGTGCTATTTGCTGTTTGTTGCCTTCTAGTAAAATTTAAAAATGGTCTATCTGAGGGATCTGTACTACCTGGATCTCCTGGTGGTGGTGTTGTGTCGAAAAATTTGTTTGTTACCATTAGCCATAAAATAATCTTCTAGTTCTCGGTGATATTCTTTGCCTAGCCATATCTCTTGATCTTTGCGTTGCTTGCGAAAATCTTTGTGTGTATGGAAAATCTCTAAGATATTCTTGGAATTGTAATGTTGGTGCTTGACCCTGTCTTATTCTTCTACCAAGTTCTCCGTAATAATCTTGTATAGCTTGATTATATACATCACCAGATGCTTGTCTTTGCACCTGCGTCATATTTTCTGGCAATGTACCAAAAAAAGTAGCTTGCGGATTAGCATCTAAAAATCTTGAGAACACACTAGAGGGGTTATTCATTCTATCTCTATTGCCAAATTGACTTGTAAATTCTTCAAATGTTGCCATTAGTTATTCCTCATTCCCATAGTTATATTATTTGTATCAGTTGGAACTCCAAATGATCTTGCAGTATATTCCATAAACGATTCTTTGCCAGCAAAATCCGTATCAACTTTTGCCCTCTCCTTTAATGCATTACTATCCAAACCTGGAAACATTCCAGTTGCTCGCATTTTTTCTGCTTGCTCTCTTGACCATGCGTCATATAATGCACGAGAGTCTGGGTTTACATACCTCATATAATTGGAACCATATAAACTTGTACCCATGCCTCGCACCATATTAACAACTGTGCTTGCATTGTCTGCTCTATCACTAAATGACATTGCTACGCTATCTGCAATATTAGTTTTGCTTGGACTACTTAAATCCTTTTTATACTGTGCAACAATATTATTAAAAGCTTTATTTTGTTTAGCAAACAAACTATTTTCTTCACCGCCACTTAACATTTCTGTTGTAAATTGATCAAATGTTTTACCTGTAACTGGTTTACCTCCTTCTGCTAAATTCATATTTTTTGCTACATCTTCTGCCATATATGTAGCTTGCACTTCTGGAAACAACTCTTGAAAATAACTACCTATTGGTCCACTACCATATATAACGCTTTGCGCTAAACCTTGATTTGGTGCTTGTCTATCTAAACCTAACGCATAACCTGAGAGTCTTGCGTTGTCTGACAAAAAATTATCTATATAACTACTAAAATTTTGATATGCTTTTACATCTGGTATTTCAGCTGGATCAATAAATTCTTCTTCTATTGGTCGAAAAGTCGTAGTTATTCTTCGTGCCAACGATATATCACCAGTTTGATCACCAACATCTACTGTTTGATTTGGCACAGACTGCATTCCAACTTGCGCACCTTCTTGAAAACCAGCACCTGTAGCTTCTAATCCAGTTGTTCTAATTGGAGATGGGATATTTTCTCCCGTACCAACAGCGCCAAATTCCTGATTAATACCTGATTGAGGTTGCGCTCTTTGTCTTTCAAATTCTCTATACATTTGATCAAGAGTAGTTGGACCATCTTCTAACTGCTCCATCATCCCTTGTGTTGTTAAAGCACCTTGACCTGTACCAACATCATTTTTATTTTCTGTAACATTTTCTACAGTCTCTCCACTCTCAGTTACATTTTGTGCTATTCTTCTAGCTTCTGCTAAAGTGTCTGCCTCTACAGTTGTAGGGTATTCACTACCATCTGCTCTTCTTATTAAGATAATATACTGCATTATATGCCTTCTCCTTCAGGTGCAGTTCTTGCACCAGGTCTAGGTGTACCAGGCGCAACATCTTGCGTTGGTGCTTCTGTTGGTGGTGCAGGCGGAAAGCCTTGAGCTTCACTAGACAATACAGCACCATTAACACCTGGTGGTCCTGCTGGTGGCATAGCTTGTTGTGCAGGTTGTGCAGGTGGTGGTGCAGGTTGCCCTGCCATGTCAGGTCCTTGACCAGTCATGCCAAACTGTTGCATCATAGCTTGGAATTGTACATCCATTGCTGTTTCATCCTGCTGTTCTTTTTTCATTGCTTTTCTAAGCATGTCTAAATATACCATAGCTTCTTGTTGTTGACCTTTAGCCATCAATGCTTGCACAACATTTATCATAACTGCTTTTGGATCTAATGTCTCTCCCTGTTGTGCATTTATTTCTTTTTTAAAATCTTCTACATCCTGTACGTCTAATATGTTATCCCATATCCATACGTCAGGTGCAAGCGGATTAGGTCCTTCTCTCATCATTTGCGCCATTGTTACTTTTTGCGGATCATCTTGTGGCATCTGTGGTTTAATTGCAATTTCGATTGGTCCACCTTCTGCAATATCTTCTGGAGATATAGGACCCATAAACCATTTTTTCAGTTCATTGTACTTACCTCTCATCTCCATTGTTCCAAAATTACCAGTTGCATATTGCGCTAAAAGTAATTCAGATATTTGTTGGTAAGCACTTTGTAAAGCATAAACTCTTGGTTGTACTTGATGCTCTGACCCAGACCTAAGTAGGTTTGCCGCGTAACCAGATAATTGAAATTGTAATTCACCATACGCAACATTTGGTAAACCACCTCTTTGCAGTTCTGCTGAAATCATGCCTAAATAATCTCCTGTGTTTGCAGGCATAGTTATTTCTGGCAACAAATCAATCGATGTGTTTGCTGGCAAATCTACCTCTGTACCATCACGCCATGGATCTGTTTCTAATGTTGCTGATCCATCAGGACTTGTAACAACATACGGATGTCTCGTAGAACGAGAGATTAAAGTTTTCATAGAACTCATAGCAAAATTGTAATCATGGAACAGTTGCCGATTAGCCGCGAACACACTTTCTCCGTACTCACGAGATGTATACTCACTAGATAAATCTCCTTGTACGTATGGTTGCGGACCCACAACACCAACAAAGCAGGGAGCGCAGGGCATCCCTTGTATCATTACTCCGTGTGGCGTTGGTTTCTTGGCGAACTTTGGTCCACCTGCGTCTATGATTATGCAATTTATTTCTCTGTCGTAATAATCCCAAACATCAATTCCTTGTTCCTCGGCTTCTTGTTCAGGTGCAGAGACATCCATATTATATATAGCTTTTATTGATTCTTTAGTTCTTTTTTTTCTATGTGCAATGTAACTTATGCCTTCGTCATCCATTTCATAAACAACATGCAAAGGATCCCATGCAGTTATATCTACGTATGCACTACCATCAGGTCTTGTATTTAATACAGACCTGCCAGCAAAATGACCTCGAAGTGTAATGTGAAAAGATAATTGTTCTCTTGCATTTGGTTGACCCATTCTTAACAATCTTTCATCTGCTAAGTTTAATGCACCAATTACCCACTTCTCTTTGTTGGCTCCAATAATTCTAGCCTGTTCATCTTTACCTTCATTAGGCACCCTAACAATCATTGATGATGTTGTAAGATACGCCATAATTTTATCTGCTAAAACTTTTGGTGTGTTTGATGTGTATGATTGAAAACCCTCACCAGCATCGTATGGGTTCATACGATACAATGAATAGTCATCTTCCATTCTTCGTCTTACTTGCTTGAAACCTTCGGCTTCATATCTTCTTTTTATTTTGTCTAATAAATTATCTATCTGTGCCATTTACCATCTCTTTACAGTAATTTTAGTTTTTTCTTGAGCTAATCTTGCGTAACCAAAATTAATTACAAGACCATAAACAATTGCCTTAGCACCATGGTTGAAAGCATCTCTTGGCTCTCTACCAACTACATTTCCGTTTCGGTCTGTTCTCCATGAGTATACATGAACTTGACCATCAAAGGGATTTTGACAACCACCTAGTTCAGAAATAATGCCACGGCATTGCGGGTTAAAGATCATGTTGGGTTTGCTGGACACAGGATGTGGTTTCAAAAAAGTATTGAACCTTTCTATCCCGTCCATCACTCCAACTTTCTCACTAATCATAGAGACGTTAGCCTTGTGCCACCAGACATCTACAGGTCGTCTTTCAGATTGCGCATGTGCCGCAATATCAATTACCCCTGAATCTACATCTTGCCACCATTCTCGATTTTGTGCAATCTCTATGATATCTTCTGTTGTTTTTTCTCTTTCGTATATTTCATCAATAATGCGCACTTGGTCATCAATTTTTTGTACAACCTCAACAGCGTAAGCACTTTGTGTAATACTTGAGTAACCAGGATCTACCCATAAGTATACTGGCTGTCCTGCAACATATTGCGCATCTTCTGTTACATGCAACGCAACATCAAACAATGGGTGTACTAATCCTTTAGGGGGTGATGGCTTACCAGCAAGTCGCTCCATAAACCATGTGTCGCTGTGCAGTCTTTCAAGACTTAGTATTTCTGGATCGTTCCTACCGCCAGGGTAAACTACAGAGTTAGACCATGATGGCAAACTAAAACTTATTGCATCATCAGGGTTAGGGTGCATTTGCCATGCTTCAAACCGCGAAGGGTACCAACCAAGGCTAGCCTCAAACGTGCCTTCTAAAAATAACCACCCTCTCTTTTCTGCAATACGACCACGCAGTCTTAGAAAAGACTCAAAGTCTATCTGTGATGCTTCGCATGCAACAATACCATCTGGTGCTTCCATCGCTAAAGACCTATAGTCTTGTGCTGACTTAGTCTTTATACGTATGCCGTTGACGCATTGTATTTCGCCTGGGTCTATACGCTTAGACGCACTTTTTAATAAACCTAGTCTGCCAAGCATGTCTAGTAAGTATTCAAATTCAGCTCGGCATCTTTCGTAGTCTCTGGCTACTAACCATATGATTCCATTGTCGGATACTTCGTCAAACTTAGATAGAATGTGTACGGCACCCATAAATGATTTACCTGCACGTTCACCACCTGCTACTAACTTAATACGTGCTGGGTGGTTAAGTATCTTTACTTGCTCTTCAGTCAAGGCAAAGCCCAACTGATCAAGCAACATATCTCTATCTTCTACAAGCATTAGTTAAAATAAAATGAGTATTGATAAAAAGACTTCCTGTCCTTGCTCTTATGTTTACACTTAGGGCAAGTCTCTGGTTTCTCTTCGTAATCAGTTAGTACCTCGAAAGTGTCTGTCTCACACTCTTCGTTATTACATATGTAATCATACATTGGCATAGAGAATAAGATAACATAAAAAATAGGGGTAACGCAATATCTTGCATTTGGTATAAAGAAAAGGGGGTTTCTCTCTCTTTCGACACTATCTCTCTCTTCCCCCAAAAGAAATTGTAATCATATAGATTACTTGTGTCAATACGCAAAACTACGTTTTAAAAAATATCTAGGGGAGGTAGTTAAGGCAAAAAATAAATTTAGAACCATCCCTATTCCCTACTACCTACGTATCCTGCTAAGGCATACCCCCACCATCACCGCTATGTGGTTGTACGTCTGACTCAGCGTCATTCTGCTCTACGCTCTCAATGACCAGATTTGATTTGATTTGCTCGTCCGACTCACGCAGTTCTTCGCGCTTGCTCGAGGCAAGTCGGTGTCTCAGCATTTCAATAAGTCCAATAGCTTCGCTACTCTCGTTATTGTTTTTCTGACCCCATCGATCAGGGTATCTCCGCTCCAAGAACCACGCACGTGCGCGCCAATCGGAACTGTCGACAATGTCGGAAATAGCATTACTCTCAGAGATACTCTCTGCCATCCTTAACGCTCCTGCGAAAGAGTGATACGGCTCTTCCTGTGTACTCTCCCCACGCTTGAGCCATCCAAAAAATGTCGAATGAGGAACTCCCACTTGTTCACACGCAGAACTAGGATAGTTCCCCTGTGCGACAAGCTGACATATTTTCTTACCAAGATCTTTGGTAAGTCGTGTTTTATTTCCCATACCAAAATTCTACTATACCAAACTGCCTAAAGGCAACTGACCATAGTGCAATAAGTTGCGTTCTCTTTACTACGATATGTTTATACATATCTTTGTAGTAATTTTTAACATAATGTAAATACCTAAAGGTATTGACATATGTTATACCCTGTTATAGGGTTTGATTATCGGTCAATCGGATCGGTGCAAACAAGTCGGTGCTAAAGCACCAAAGGAGAAATTCCATGACTACAACTAAAGTTGTAAGAACTAGACTCAACAATCGACAAGTAAGCTACGCAGTAGCCAAGCATAACGGACACAAAGTCCCTAAGGACTTCAAGGAGTGGACTTGGAAAGTCGCTTTAGCTTTCCTTAACGGAAAGACTAAGAAAGCCAAAGTCGCTCGTGTAGACTTTGAAAAAGTCGCAGGCTACCCTGTTCCAGATGGCTCTTTCAGAGACCTAATTACAGGTAGAACTGCTAAATCGAAGATTAGATATGCTAAGAAGTCAGAGACTTCTACTACTACTACCAAAAAGCCAAAGGCTTCCAAGAGTAGTAAAAAGAACGGCAAGGTTGTAACTGTAAAGCCACCCATCAAAGATGGAATTGACTACAAGAGACTAGCACGAGAGATCATCAAAGCTCAAGCCTCAGAGAAATCTGAGGCAGAGGCTAGAGCCTCTAAAGAGGCTATCGATCGCTACACATCCGAGATGGAAATCAAGAGGTTGGGATGGTCATCCCAATTCAAAGCAGAGGATAAGGCTATAAAGCCTTCTCATGTATGGGTCAAGGGCGAGGATCAACTCCCAAAGGGAGAGGAACTACTCAAAGGAGATAGTTAAATGAATTTAACTAAAGAACAAAGAGACAAGATCAGACTCGCACAAGAGCATAGACGTAAGCGAGAGGAACAATCTAAAAGATTGGTCGAGGGCAACCTTGATGTAAACATCCTCTCAGGCGAGGGTGTGGGTGAGATCGCACAAGCGATCGTGAGCCTGACTGAGTGTGTGCGTGAGCTTGCAAGGGTAACTGAGCAAAATAACGAGTTACTACGTAATCAGCGTTATGACAATTAAAAACTACATATCGTCAAATGTTAAATTTGACTATATGTATAGGGTGTTATAGTCTGTTATTGTCGAGTTTCAGCTTGACACCAAAACAAACAAGTTTCGATAAGTGCATGCGATTGCACTAGCGAGAAAGAGGTAATCATGGATATTTATCCATCAGCGATTGAGATCGCAGAACTAATTGACGCTCATGAGGGAGCAGTCAAGGGTGTGTGGGAAGATGAAGAACTAACTCCAGAGGAGTTAAAACAACTAGACCGAGACACAATCTCGGACGATCACATGGACAGGTACGATCACTTGTCCGATCAGGAGGACACAGATGGGTAACAGAGCAGTCATTCAAATTGAAAACGATCCATTGGAGATTTATCTCCATTGGAATGGTGGTAGAGATAGCGTTGAGCCAATGGTAGCTTACGCACGTGAGCAAGGTATTCGCTCAGGCGACTATGGAGTCGCAAGACTTTGCCAAATTATTGGCAATACTCTCGGCGGTACGCTTAGTTTAGGAGTTGCTCCTAAAGGTTCGTACTTAGGCGATGAGGACAATGGCACTTATGTGCTAGACAATGAATTCAACATAGTTGGTCGCAAGGGATTGCCTGTCGGATTTACAGAGCAATCTGTGTATCCATACGAGGACATGCTCAGTCATGTGCGAGAGAAAAATGATAAACATTTTGCAAAGGAGCAATCATGAGCGAACAAATGGAAGTACACACTTTTAGTGTGTCAGCATACGTAACTGTCTCAGACATGGACGAGACTGACGCACGACAATGGGTTTATGACCAACTCCAAAGGAGTTGTTTAGACTCTGTGCAAGTGAGTTCAGAGATAGAAAATGAAAATGTTGTGTCGATCGTGTGGAGCATGGAAGATGTGGAAATGGTGGTGTCGCAGTTACACGATAATAATCCTGACATGAATTTCGATCGTCTTACTAAAGACGATAAACGGGAAATATTGTGTTCGCTCAAGGATGATCATGACGCAACAATCGGAGTAAATTGGGATTTAATCAGAGATTACGTTTGGGATTACGAAAGGAGTGGTATGTATTTTGGAAAGCGAGGATACAATGACTAGATTTGACATCAGATGTGTGTTCTGTAACGAACTCACATGGGCAATCAGACGAGCGAGAGACGGCAGACCATATGTCTGTGGAATGGGCAATAATCCATCTCCTGTTAAGGAGCATGGAAGATGTTGCGACAAATGTAACGAGGACATAGTCCTAGTTGCTAGGATGGGAGCGTTAGCATGAGCGATAGAGAAAAACTAACAAAGTTGCTTTTAGACTTGTACGAACAAGAATGGGAAGATGCTGAGTCGTCTCAGACTTACATAAACGAACTCCTGTATCTGTACAGACATGGGATCAAGGGTCTTGAAAGCTACACCACAGAGGAACTACAAAGATTTGTAGATGAAAAACAACAAGAATTATCGGAGTAGTGCTATGAGAGTCTTTGAAATCACAATAGACGAGAGCGATTGGGATGACATCCGATCGCTCATGCGATCTAAGAAAGCTTTTAATCTAAAGATTAATGGAGAGTTGTTTGAGATTAGATATGATCGGGCAACTGCTAATTATTACGGATGGATCAGCGATGCAAATTTCGTAGAAATTAGCGACTTATTACCAAAACGATTACTCACAGGAGTGTGAACAATGCAAACATTTTTACCATATGAAAATATGAGCGAGTCGGTTGCGTGCTTAGATACCAAGCGACTTGGCAAACAACGAGTTGAGGCTCTGCAAGTGTATAACATAATCACAGGTGCGTTGACCAAGAAAGGTAAACCTTACAAAGGTTTCGTCAATCATCCTGTTGTGAACATTTGGAGAGACCATGTTGACGCTCTAGCGTTGTACACCAACCTGTGCATACTAGAGTGGATGGCAAGAGGTTATGAAAATACTATGGAGTATTTACCGATTGGAAATGGAATTACGCTACCAAATTTATTTGGTAACAAAAAATTTCATGACTCGCACAAGAGTAACCTATTACGCAAGGACGAGGAACACTATGGTCAGTTCGGATGGAATGTACCTACTGACATGCCATATGTGTGGACATAGGGAGTTGGATTTGACATCCTGTTGCAGATGGTTATATAATAATTATGTGGTTGTCGACTTGGCAATCACAAACAAGTCAAAGGAGTTACAATGGCGATTTCTAAATCTGAAAGACGACATTTGTATGCACAATTGCTTGGCGTAGATGTATCAGGCAAGAGTGGTAAAGAGTTGCACCAAATGGTCAAAGACCATAAAGATGGTTCGCAACTTGAGAAGATTGCTGACAAAGTAATCGAAAAACTAAGCACAGACTCAAACGCTGAGGAGCGTGTAAAGAATGTGTTGGGCGAGGTGTTAGAGGAATTATCATCAGATGATGATGATGAAAGTAAAACAAGTTCAGACGCTAAAGAGCATGCAGTAGCATAGCTTGAGCGAGAGAGAGGACACGACATGGCAGACATGAAAGTAAATAAAATTACTATATCTAACGATATAGTACAGAGTCTATTAGACGCACATCAGCGAGAGGGTCAGATGACTCAAACGCTTATGGATAACATGCACAAAGCATTTTCACATCTTACAGATGTTGACAACGCAGTTGTGCTATGGGAAATGACAACAAGTTGTCCATGCAAGTTGGAGACTAGACTTGTTCTCAAAGAGAACGAGGGTGGTATGACTTGGAAAATTCAAGTGTGTGATCTCTGTGATTATGATCACAGGGCAGAGAAATCAGACGAGATCTCAGATGCGATAGGTAGAACCTTATCAGCTTGGTCGAACTCAGTTGGTAAGAAACATCTTATCAAGGCTATCGCACGAGAGACAGGTGGGGATGTTCGGGACATAGGTGTTACAAGCGATCCTGACTCAATGGAATTGATAAGATTCCAAGATAAGAAAGTTAAGCTATACGAAAACTCTTTAAGAGTTTGTGTAGACATGCTAGACGATCTCATAAGCATGATCGATAGAAAACGACTAAGCAAAGATAACTTTGCTAAGTTGCAAGACATACTTATGACTAAGGGAGCAATTATTGCTCACATCTTCAACGAGGGGATCATAGATCCAAACAAACAAGCAAGTGCGAAAGATGTCGCACGTAAACTAATCGATTCTATCGATGGCGAAAGTGAGGGAAAAAATGCCAATTAATGAATCAGAAATAGATAAGTTGATAAAACAACTTAAACAACAGGATAAGACTCCTGTTGCAACTAAAACACCTAAGCCTAAGGCTCAAAAGCCTAGTAGGTCGAGCAAGTGGAAAGACGCACCATCGTGGTTCTTTCCAAGTAAGTATGGCGAACAGGTCGCTGACGAACTTGAGGTGTTCATCAACAACAGGACACCTGTGATGTGTATCGGTGGCACAGGTCTTGGTAAGACTGTGATCACAGACATGATCGCAAGAAAGCTAGGTCGCGGTAGCGTTGGATTCAACTGCTATTCAGGTATGGACATAGCATCGCTTGTGGGATTGTGGTTGCCTTACAAGGGCGATGTCATATGGAATCATGGTATTGTTACCAAAGCCATTATCAGAGGGGATGTACTTAGGATCGAGGAATGGACGAGGTGTACACCTGAACTAAAATCTAAGATGTTTGGAATCATGGATTCCAAAGATAGATATTGGGCGTTGCCTGAGGCTAAGATCGACAAAGTCGATGTTCATGAGAACTTTACTATTGTCGCTAGTGCGAATCCTGCGGGCAAGGGTTATGTAGGTACCATGAGAGAGGACAAGGCTACTATGTCTCGGTTCGGTGCGGTCATTGAAATCAATGAGCCACTAGCAAACGAGGACAAAGCTATGCTTAACGCAACTGACAACAATCATGATCTATCCCAAAGGATAGTTAGATTCGCAGAGTTGTGCAGAAAGGATGCTCTCACGTACGTATCTACAAGAGACATCTACTACCTCGCTACTGCGATCAAGTCAGGATTAGATCCTAAAAGAGCAGTCGAGGTTACAATCGCACCTAAGTTCGAGGGTATGGAGTCTGCGGTAATCACGCATGGTCGATCTGTATTCGAGGACATGGGTAAGGAAATAAAAACTGACACAGTCAGTTCAGTAGCGAAAGGAAAGACTGATGCCTAGACGAAATACATGGAAATCAGACAAGCGTGCTAACGATCATTCATCTGTTTTATCCAACTCAGTTGGTAAAAAGATTGAGGTTGTTAACACAAGAGCCAAAGATAGAGGTGTTGATGGTGTCATCGCACCTGAGGGTCATAGATTCGTTAGAAGATCTAACGAGTCATTTGAAACTACGCTTACGACTGCTATGCGTGGCAAGAGCGAGATTGACTTTACTTTCGCAAGAGAGGTTCTGCATGACGCTATGGACATATACAGACGCAAGTGGAAAGACTACAACGATGCTAAACGCGAGAGCGGTCTGCCGAGTTACGAGCCTGTCAAGATACTGCATGCGACTCAACATGCAAAACATGCATCAACTGACTTGCATCAATACTTAGATACGCTAAGGTGCGCTACCAAAGCTAACGAGTTCTTTTTTAGAAGTGATTGTGTTGACAACGCAGTTGATAACATTATCAAGTCTATCAAGATCGCATGTGCGAGGATGGATGCTGATCCTTTAGGTCAGAAAGTATACTACTTTATGTCGATGTTGTTTGGAACAGTAGTTCCAACACCTAAATGGCACAAGGACGTAGTAGATGTTGCCATCAAATGGACAAGAGCGACTTACGATATGATAGATAGTGGTAACGCAAAAGATTGCGTTAATGTTAGTATAGGTATCGCAATCGATCTCATGCATCTGATAACACCTAAGGACGCACCACCACCACCACCACCATCGGACGATCCACCTGAGGATCCAAGCGATGAGGAAAGTGATGGGCAAAGCGATGTTGATGGTAATCCATCAGATGATGCTGATAGCAATCCATCAGAGGATGAAATTGATGAAAGTCTTAAGGATGAAAGTGAACCTACAGAACCTGACACAGGTAGCACAGATGTGAATCAGTCAGGCGATATACAGGATTCAGGGTCTAATCCATCTGAGCCATTTGACGTAGATACTGAGTTAGAGGCTCTGCTTAATAAAGCAGAGGAAGATACTCAAACAAAACTACAGGCAAGTGAGAGTTTCGCTAGCGATGATGTTCAAACATTTGACAGATCAGACGATGGCGTAAAGCACGAGACTACGATCAGAACCTACAAGATGGAGCCAATGACCGCAGACGCGAATGTTGTTAACTTGTTGCAAGATACAACAAGAATGGGTATGGCTCACAGGCACAGAACAGGTATGCCAACAACCGATACATGGAAAATATCTGCTCTTGGAGATACCAAAGTATTTGGTAGATCAGATCATCGTAGTGGCAAGCTTGTCATACTGTTTGATTTATCAGGGTCTATGGATTTCTATTCCTCGAAAGAGGTAGGGAGTAAATCCTACTTAGCAGTTCAGTCAGGTCTTGCATTGCAAGAGGCGTTCCCACAAGCAGAGACTTATGGTTTCGTATCTGACAACAAAACTAACTACATTGTTCCAATGGAGACAGGGATGTTCCCAACTGCCAAGTCATACCATGATGGTATGGGTCATGGCAATCCTGACTGTGTTGCGCTCTTGTACTTAGAGGAACTGCTACAGGGTCAGATGCAAGATAGCATGGCTATCGTGATTTCAGATGGTTATCCATGTGGACCCGCACCGATGCGAGATTCGCACATGGTGAGTCATACAAGACAAATTGCTAACAGGCTATACAACGATGGTCTAAGGTTTGCATCGGTTTTGATCAATACAGGATCAACTATTTATCCTAGCGATGTAGTCGCTCATGTGAGAAGGATTGAGGACATCTACAATATTGGAGATGTAATACATCGTGTTGGACAACAATTCTAGTCGTAAGACTATACAAGTCAAGGAGCATACATGGCTACAGAGACAACGGCACTACAAGTGCCAAAACAAAACTTGCACGAAGTTGTCGTGCGAATTATAGGTACTAGCGAACTAATTGTTCACAAGTTTAGTGCCAAGTCAATCAAACAGATTGAAGATATACAGGCTAAGAAAGCTAAGACAAAGTCTAAGCGTAAGCCTGAGGACGAATACAATGACTGTTTTTACAGATGGTCAGATGGCAATCAAGACGCAGACAAGGGCGATCACAAGTGGGATGGTAAATCTACAGGTGTTCCCTCTATAGCGATCAAGAAAGCAATGGTCGGTGCGTGTAGACAAGTCGACATGCCGATGACACTTGCGAGACAAGCATTTCATGTACAGGGTTCGGTACTCAAGATCGAGAACGCAGAACCATACATGCGAACAGACCATGTCAGGATTGGCGTAAAGCAGACTGACGTGCGATACAGACCATCTTATCCTATCGGTTGGTCAGTTGATGTACCAATTGTTTACGATGCTGATGTAATCAGCATAGAACAGTTACTCAACCTAATCGAGAGAGCGGGGTTTAGTGTTGGCTTATGCGAACACAGACCTGAGAAAGATGGCGACAAAGGGATGTTTAAGCTAGACTTATCTAAAGACTTAGAGGACAAACCTCTAAGTTAATCCTTATTCGGAGAGGTGCGGGTGCGTTTTTCCCTCCAAGAAAAAGTTACACCGCTCGCACTTCTCTACTATGTAACGTGCATGCAAGTAGAAATTCCAGAAAACGCAGTAACAACAACCATAGGTTGCGATGTGATCAGTAAAACAAACTATTGACTGTTTAATTAAAATGCTGATCTTTCCGCAATCATGGGTAGGAGAACGCGGGAGATAAAACAATGCTAAGAACTACCAAAAACTGGAAAGGTAGTCGCTTGCATGACTATGTGGCAGACAGGGCGAGTAAGGTTATGATTTGATATGGAGTGTCGGGCGATGGCAGATGCGGTCAGGTAAGTTACGTTAGTTTGTGTACAGGTGTGTTCAGGAAATGGCAGACGGGGTAAGATCCGCAGAGGCGGGGAATGGTTGGTTAGTTTTAGGAGAGTTATGGCAGACGTGGTTCGGACGGGCGTAGTCGGTAATGTTACGGATCGGTAAGGCAGACGGGGTTCGGACGGGTGTAGTTAGAATTGTTAAGTTTCGGTAAGGCAGACGAGGTAGGTTCCGTACTGAAATGGTTTGGTAAAGCGAGGCGAGTTGAGCGATGGCAGACGAGGTTAGGTCAGTAAGGGCGCAATTTGTTGCGTTATGGAGAGTTTTGGCAGACAAGGTCGGGCTTGAATGGGAGCGTTGAGTATGGTTTCGGTAAGTTATGGTAAGCGCAGACGGGGTTTGAATGGTCGGGTTACGATATGTTTCGATATGGCTTGATTTTACAGGTATCATGTGATACCTTTTAACAATAAACAAGTAAAGGACAAATTATGAAATTTGTATGGGGAGACAATCCCTTTCTCAGTACAGAGGGTATACGCGATTTAGATCCGCAGATAATAGGCGAGCGAATCGAGTTCTTGCTCTCTACTCATGGAGACAAGCTTACTCCTGAGGTTCTTGTGCGAGATGCACAAAATGTAGAGAGTCCGCTTAATCCTATATTTGCAGAGCATGTAAGTAGTAAGGCACACAAGTGGGATCTCAACATAGCTAGGAACGTCATGAGTTCGTTGCGTGTTATCTTCGTCAACGAAAGCGGAGACGAGGACACGAAATACGCTCTTATGAGCGTCAGGAATGAGGATGATGGCAGAAAGAGAGAGTACAGGCACATCAACATAGTTGAGTCAGATGACAATGTGAGAGCGAGTGTAACTCGTGATGTCATATCTCAGCTAAAATCAATCAACAATAGGTATTCATACCTAAAATCTATTGGACCTCTCACACGTGCGATAGGTGAAATGGAAGAAATGGATGAAGATGGAAACGAATAAGATTGACGCAATCTTGTCTGAGTACGAGGTTCTAGGAGTACAAATACAGGCGCTACAGAAAAAGAAAGATGAATTAGAGGCTATGATCTACATGGAACTAGACTCTCGCTCGTCTGATACAAACTGGGCAACTGTGTTGAAAGGCAAGGATTACGAGGCTAAGCGTTCGTCTAAGTCGTCTATAGACGTTGATGACTTGCGCTATATCGCAGAGGAGTGGATGGATGACGAGGAACTAGACCGATGCATCAGGAAAGCACGAACAAGGATAGTCGAAGAACCTGAGCGTGTGATGATGACTGAGGTAAAAAAATTAAAGAAACAAGGTGGCGAACTTGCTGACTACATCGAAAAGATGACTAAGAGAGTAAGTAGTGGCATCAAAATAAAAAGGATAAACAATGGACAAGATTAAAGGATTAGAACTTGCAGAGAGTATCAGGCAAGAAATGGTCAAAGATATTGACTACACAACGATAGCGCACATGCAAAAGCCATTCTTGACGCAATCAGGTGCGTCTAAATTGGCAGAGGGTTTTGGCTACAAAGCTGAGCTAGCGGACGTGCGAGAGTACAACACAGATAGTGGAGAGTGTAGGATTACAGTCATACTAAACATAATAGACATTATGTCTAACGAAGTAGTCTCAGGTGCAGTTGGCACATGGGATTCAGCAGAGCGTGGTTCACCTGACAGACAGAGAGGCATGCAGATGGCGTACAAGAGAGCATATGTTATGGGTATCAGATACGCTACTTTCTCACACGAGTTGTTCACGCAAGACGAGGACATTGTCAGAGCAGACATGGAATCGCAGTCAGCACCTACAAGAGTGGTTGTTAACGAGGACACAGGCGAGAAGAAAGAGGTTAAGAACATTTTTGAAATGGAATGGGATAAATCTAAGGACGATTATGTGTTCACAAGATATGGTGCAAAAGTTAAAGGCAAGACTGTAAAAGAGGCTTACTTTGATTCAAACGTGGGCAAAGGTTACCTAGAATGGATATTGAACTTAGGTTCAGATCCTAACAAGACTGACAATCAGGGCAATCCTGAGAAACCATGTAGCATGGGATTGAGAGAGTTGATTGTAAAAACAATCAATGACATCAACTCAGGCGTGGAAGATGAACCTGATCAAAAGGTCGCTCCTGAGAAACCTGATACACCTGACATAGACACAATCGCACAAGTGAACTATGAGAACAGGAGTACATAATATGAGCGAGGTAAGAAGATTAAGTACAAAAGAGTTTACCTCTGAGTACGCTAAGAGGGTTGGCGCTCAAGACTACCTTACTAGCGTGCGAGAAATGTCTGTGGGGATGACACTTGCTATCCCCGCAGATGGCAAAGCAGAGGCACGCAGAAAGCAACATGGAATAATCAATGACGCGAGTAGGCGCAGAAAAGCAGGACAGATGGTTAGGTTTCAGACTATTCTCAAAGAGAAAGAGGTTTGGGTTAGGCGGATAGAGTGAGTCTGAAAGCAATCACATGGGCGTGGGAGCAGAGAGAGATCGCGTCTAGTCAGAAAATTGTACTGCTCGCACTTGCGGATCACGCAAGAGAGTGCGGTTGTTGTTTTCCTAGCACTAAATTCATAGCTGAAAAGTGTGGCATGAAACAGAGAATGGCTCAGTATCATGTCAAGAATCTTGAAAAGCTTGGCTATCTCACACGAGTGAAGTCAAAAGCTAAGAGATTGAAAACAGATGGGTTCAAGTTATTACTTGACAATCCGAAAGAATGTAGTGCAACTGGTTGCGTTATTGGGGTGCATTCCATTGCGCCGACCATATCTATATCTAAAGATATAGATATTAAGAAACGTAAAATAGAAACTACAGCGACAGCACCAGAGTGGTTGTCATTAGTTGACAACGATGGAACATTAGTCAATAATGTTTCACATCCCAAAATACAAGAGTATGTCTCCGACATCGAAAGTGATTACGTTGGAGTCGACTTAGTCGCAGAGGCTAAGAAATACAAGTTGTGGTGGGAAGGCAAGAAAGCAAAAAAACCGAAACTAGCCTTCAGAAATTGGCTAGAGAAAGCGAAAGAGAACTATGGAGAATCTAAAAGACGAGTTTCAAAAGGTATCGCGACAGAGGTCAGCACAACGATCGATGAGCGAACTAGAGAACTCTCCGAAAGACAAAGAAAATCAAAATCCCGATAGCGGAAAAGTTACTAAACGACTAGCAGACCTTGCGAGAGAGTATATCGCTCGCGGGGTTTGCAACTGTGAGGGTCTAGGATGGGTAGCATTTAACTTCCATGTAGATCACCCTGACTTTGGCAAGTATGCACAATGCGTTTGCATGAAAAAGAACTCACGCGAACTGCTTGTAAAAGCGTCAAACTTGCAGAACTACGAGGAAAAGAGGTTTAGTGATTACAACACTAAGCTTATCGAGAATGGCGAATACGTGCTAGACACATGCTTTAAGTGGGCAGATCAGCAGAACGAACCATTCATAACTCTTTATGGAACAACAGGAGTTGGTAAGACACATTTGGCGCTGGCATCTGCCTGGATGGTGTTGAACAGGATGAATCAAGCAGTATTGTTCGCACAAGCGAGTGATTTGATCAGGGAACTGCAAACAAGCATGAGTTCAGGCAACCTAAACAAAGAGGTTCATAAATACAAGAGCGCAAAAAATCTCGTCTTAGACGACTTGGGTAGGGAGTACACGACTGATTGGACAACATCGATTTTTCACGAGATAATAGACTACAGATACAGAAACCATGAACTGCGTACATTCGTTACGACCAACCATTCCATTGATGAACTCAACAAGATCGTTGGCGTACCCGTTGTAAGCAGACTTACAGACGCTTTCAGAGGCAATTTCATAGCCATAGAGGGCGAAGATGTAAGACCGAGATTAATGGAGTTGAAAGATGGATAAATCGACTTGGAAAAAATGGGAACGATGGTGGGCGGACGCTTTAGGTGGAGACAAGGTTAACGCGCAACGCATACCTGTTACTGGCAGACAGTCAGGAGACGTGCCTGATGTAGAGACAATCAAGTTCGCATGCGAGGTTAAAGCGGGCAAGGTCGTTAGTTCACGCACACTAAAAGCAGTAGACCAAGCACATAAAGCGGGCGTGGCTACCAACAAGATACCGATAGTGTGTCAGACACATAAAATAAACGACAAGATTGCAAAGCATTTAGTTACTATGGACTTAACTACATTTCTTAAAATTACAGAACCAATACGCAAAGAGGAAATGCGAATCAAAGCAAGCCTTGATTCTAGCTTAGATATATCTATATAATGTAGTTAAGGAAATCCCTTTCTTTACGCGCGAGCGTAGTTTCGTGATTCCTTGACTTGTTTGTGATCCGCCTGATAAATCTAGTTCTCGTCAGGCGGGTCATTACACATACTATGTTGGGAAATTTTTAGAATCATTCCAAACCTAGAATGGACAGTTTTGTAATCTACTTTTTAGAATTTCCCACAATTTTTAGAACGCACGTATATACACATACATATATATATAAAAAAACAATAGTGATTAATGTAGCGTCAGCGCTTTTGTTTAGTCTGGTGCAGGCATGTTTTGTACTTCGCCCATTCTTACTTCAACATTTCCATCAACAAACCAATTA
>CEQC01023513.1_pt1 | contig 24724 bp, 25 predicted proteins | sample 531021 | NCBI WGS metagenome assembly CEQC01 (sample SAMEA2621213, study PRJEB7988) | marine metagenome | biome: marine biome (ENVO:00000447); feature: surface water layer (ENVO:00002042); material: "saline water (ENVO:00002010), including plankton (ENVO:xxxxxxxx)" | depth 5 m
CTGTTCCGCAGCCACGGCGAATATCCGTACCGCGAGACGCCGATCATCGCGAAGGACGATCCTGCGATGCTCGAAGGGCTGACCTACTACCATCGCCTGCGCTATCGCCTGCTGCCTTACATCTACACGCTTGCGGCCAATGCGCATTTCGATGCGGGCACGATCATGCGCCCGCTGGTGATGGATTTTAAGGCCGACCGCGCGACTTGGGAGATCGACGACGAGTATCTGTTCGGCCCCGCGATGCTGGTCGCACCCGTGACCGAATTCGAGGCGCGCGAGCGGCAGGTTTATCTACCCGAGGGTGCCGACTGGTACGATGTTGCCACCGGTAAGAAGCTTGCGGGCGGGCAGAGGATCACCGCCGCCGCGCCGCGCGAGCGGATGCCGCTGTTTGTCCGTGCCGGGTCGATCGTGCCGATGGGGCCGGTAGTGCAATGGACCGGCGTGAACCCGCAGGGGCCTCTGACGGTGCATGTCTTCGCGGGAGCCGATGGCGTGTTCTCCCTCTACGAGGACCAGGGCACCGACATGGGTTTCGCGCGCGGTGAGTTCGCGCGCATTCCGATTGCGTGGGACGATGCAGCCCGCCGCCTCACCATCGGGGCGAGGGAAGGGCACTTCCCCGGCATGGCCGACAGCCGCGAGATCACCGTGGTTCTGCACACGGGCGACGAGGCTGGCGAAGTGTTCGAGCAGGGTGAGGGGCAGACGGCTACCTATCGTGGGGAGAAGGTGGAGCTGGCCTTCTAGGACGCCAGCTTCCACCGCGCAGCCCGGTGTCGGCTAGAGCTTTACGACGGCCCCATCCTGATCGGCGCTGCGGTACATCGCCTCTATCAGGCGGATGTCGCGCAGCCCCATCTCGCCGGGCGTGCGATGCTCGGTGCCGTTGCGCGCGGCTTGGGAGAACCCATCCAGCTGCGCGGCGAACTGCTCGATCGGATTGCCTGCGATATATTCGCTCGGCGGCTTACCCGCTTCTTCCAGCCGGATGGCGTTGTCGTAATAGGTTGTTGCGGGCTGCATCTCGATCGAGCCTTTGCTGCCGAAATAGCGCTGGCGCGATACGTAAGGGTTCCAGCAATAGGATGACGAGCCCGAGAGGCTGATCCCGCTGGCCATGCGCAGCCGGTATTCCAGACCGCCTTCCACCTCGGTGAAGCGCGGATCGCCCGCCGGCGTCGAATAGACCGCACTGACCGACACGGGCGTGTCGCCCGGCACCATCATCAGCGACGTGTTGAGGCCGTAGATCCCGATATCGTACATCGAGCCGCCGCCGCCGAGTTCCTTCTCCAGCCGCCACTTGTGCGGCGGCCAGTCGGGGTTGGCATCGAACCCGTGATCGCCCGAAACGAACCGCATCGTGCCCAGATCGCCGTTTACGATCCGGTCGCGCACGTGGACATTGTTGGGCTCGAAATGGACGCGGTAGGCAACGCCCAGCCTGCGGTCGTTGGCCTTGGCTGCCGCGATCATCGCCTCGCATTCGGCGGTGGTCGAGGCCATCGGCTTCTCGCACAATACGTGCTTGCCCGCTTCGAGCGCGCGGATCGTGTACTCTGCGTGCAAGCCGACGGGCAGGACGATGTAGACGCAGTCGATATCGTCCGCTTCGGCGATATCGTCGTAGTTATCGTATCCGTAGAAATTCGAGACGCCGTAGCGCGAACCCAGCTCTTCGGCCTTCGCGCGATTGCCCGACACGAAGGCGGTCATGCGTGAATGGCGCGCGTTGGCGAAACCGGGGATCACCTGCCCGACGGCAAAGGTGCCGAGACCCACGATCGCCCACCGCATCCGTGATTGAGGGGCTTCGGGGAGCGCGGGATTGCCGATCAGCGGTTGCCCGATGGCCTGCTGCGCCAGCGCCCTGCCGCTGGCAAGCGACAGCGATGCGCCGACACCCATTCCCAGCGCTCGACGTCGCGAAACGCCGCCTGTGTTCCGGACATCGCGCATACGTTCTCCCCCCGTTCGAATGGGGACTCAATCACGCCGCTCCTGCAAAGTCGAGTCGGACATGGCGGCTTTACGTGGATCGCTATTGCACGGCGATTGGATGCGAGTTTTCGACATGGGTGACGTCCAGCAAGGTCCCAATGCAGGCCTCACCCACCTGGGGTGTGAGCTTCGCCGCACCCGATTGCCGCCAATATCCTTTCCAAGCTTGCTTTGTCTTTCGAAGTGCACAATCCTTAACTTCGGAATGAGCGGCCTGCAGTATTACCTGCGCGAACTGCGCGCGTTCGCGGGTGCGCGATTATGGCTGGCGCTGGCGCTGGTAGGGGCGGCCGCCGTGCTGGAGGGGCTGGGCTTCGTCGCCTTTGTGCCGCTGTTTCAAATTCTGCTCAGCAAGCCGGATACGGGCGTGGCCGCGACCGCGCTGGACTGGCTTGAAGCCGTCGGTATTGCAACACCCTTCGCCCTGGCTCTGACGCTGGCCGCTGCATTTCTCGCGCTCATTGCCTTGCGCAGCTTCCTTCAATGGAAGCGGGACATCCTGATGCGGCGACTGAGCCTCGAATTCGTCGATCACTGGCGCCGGCGCACCATGATCGCGGTTTCTGCCGCACCCTGGCAGGCGCTGATGGGCAAGCGGCGGACCGATATCGAACATGCGATTATGGTCGACATTGGCCGTCTTTCATCGGGCACCCAGCAAACCCTGACGGGAGTGGTCCAGATCACCATGATCCTTGCGCAGCTGGCTGCCATCGCGGCGATCGCGCCCATCATGCTGGGTATCGCGCTGCCGCTGCTGCTGCTCGCAGGCGTTTTCATCGTCCCCATTTCGCGTCTCGCCGGGCTGCTGGGGCAGCGAAATTCAAGCGCGGGTCGCAAGGTTCACAACGTGCTCGGCAATTTCATGGCCGGACAAAAGCTCGCCCGCCTGTCCGATGCGCAGGGGAAGTTCGTCGATCAGATGGACGGTGTGATGCGCGATGCCCGCAAGTGGCAACTCGATTTTGTCGCATCGCAATCGAAGGTGAGGGCAGCGTTTCAGTGCTTCGCGGCGCTTGCCGTGATTGCCATGCTGCTGATCGGCTATTTCATGCTGGAGCTCGATCTGCCGCGCCTGATCGTCGTGACATTGATCCTCACGCGGATTTCAGGGCCCACGCTCACCCTGATGCAGACCTCGCAGTCCACCGCGAACATGCTCGCCGCGCTCGATGCGCTCCGCTCGCTCACAGCCGATCTCGACCGGCCTGAGCCGCAGGCCGTGCCCGCGACACTTGAACGAGCGGCTCGCAACGAGCGGGCGGGACCTTTGCTGGAAGTGCGCGATCTCTGGTTCGCGTACGAAGCGGAGGACTGGATTCTGCAGGGCGCTTCCCTGAAAATCGATCGAGGCGAGATCGTCGCGCTCGATGCCCCCTCGGGATCGGGCAAGACGACACTGCTCGATCTCATTACCGGGCTGATGCCTCCGGCCCGCGGTACCATCATCGGTCAGGGGCACGTCCTGCGAGCGGATACGGACTGGGAGGTCTGGCGACGTTCCCTCGCCTATCTGCCGCAAGACCCCTTCCTGTTCGACACGACCATTCGTGAGAACCTGCAATGGTGCGCCCCCGAGGCGACCGACGCGGAGATGATGATGGCGCTCGAGATGGCCGGGGCGCAGGAATTGCTGGCGCGCAGCCCACAGGGGCTCGATACGCGGGTGGGCGAGCGAGGTCAGGCGTTCTCGGGGGGCGAGCGACAGCGTATCTGTCTGGCGCGCGGGCTGATCCGGCGCCATGCGCTGCTGATCCTCGACGAGGCCACCAGCGCTATCGATGAAGACGGCGGGGCCGAGATCTTCGAGAGGCTGCGTCAGTGGCCCGACCGTCCGGCCATCCTGCTCGTTTCGCATCGCGCCGAAACGCGCCGGATCGCAGACCGGATCGAGCGGCTGGAAGGGGGCAAGATCGTGCCTGCCGCAGTGCAGCCGCGCCGCAGCGTCGAGGCCTGACGGGCATATGGGGGAAGCTTCCAGAAGAGCCCGCAACCACCTGTTCAGCTGGCTCTGCAATTCGAGCGATGCACCGACCGCGCAGTTGACGGAGGCGGAATGGAACTGGATCGCGCAGGTGGCACGAGATTATCGGTTGCGTCCTCTGTTGCATCTAAGCCAGCGCTCGGGCACCGGCCCGACATTCCCGCAGCCTTTCTCCGAAGAATGCGCCCAGTCCTTTGCCACCCAGCAAGTGCGTTGGCTGAAATTCAAAGCGGGCATCGTCCGTACGAGCCGTGCGCTAAGCGATGCGAATGTGCGCCACGTTTTCCTGAAGGGCACGGCGCTCGGCCTGAGCATCGCTGCGGAGCCTGCGGTGCGGCCGATGCGCGATCTGGATATCCTGATCCCGCGCGACCGGTCTGTGGCAGCGCGCGACGCACTGACCGGTCTGGGTTTCCAGGCATTGCCGGGCGATCTGGAGACCGCGCTCGACCGCGGTTATCAGCAGCCCGCGCTGATCCACTCCGCGAGCGGACTCGTGATCGAACTGCATCACGATCTCGCTGCCTTGGCATCGATTGATACGGCAGCGCTGGCTGCCTTCGTGCGCGACAGTGCCGAGCATGTGTCGCTAGGCGGTCATTCGATACCGGTCAGCGCTCCATGTGCTACCTTTCTTCACCTCCTCCTCCACGCAGGGCCCAAGTCCTTGTTCGATTGCGGCCCTTTGCTTCTCGCCGACGTGACGATGCTGATCGAGAAGAGGGCGGATCGATTGGCCGAGCTTTACGTCTGGGCCGAGCAATTCGGCTTGCTGCCTACGCTCGCGCTCGTGCTGCAACTGCTTGAGCGGCATGGAGGAGCTACGGGGCGGCTCGGAATTGATCGGGCGCAACTACCGTCGGTGGCAGAAGCTCTCGTCGACCATGCAGAGGGCTTGCTCGTTCAGCCCGCCGAGGCGGTGCACCAGCGCAAGATGGTGCGCGAAGCCAGGGATGGTGCCGGTCGTCTGGCCGGCATCGACAAAGCTTTCGCGCGCGCTTTCATGCCGTCGCGCACGGGCATTGCAGCGACGAGCGGCGGGCGGATAGAGGATCGCCTCTTATGGCTGCGCTATCCCCACTGGCTGATGAAGCGGGCATGGCAATTGCTGTCGGGCCTGCGCGATCGCTCGCTCGCGGGGGAAGTGGTCAGGGATCGCGCCCTGGCCGATTTCCTGCTGGACGATTCCGCCCCTGATCGGACCCACTGACCGGAACAACCGACTGGAGCTAACCCGCCAGTCTGCCGAACTCCGCGGGTCATTCTGGTAGTCCTCCAGCGACCGTGCGCCTCTAGTCGAAGCGGGCGACAACAACCAACGCGGGTTCGACCGGGAAGCCAGCGACCTTGACCTTGCCTGCACTTACCCAGGCATGCGCGCGCGGAAAAGCGTCCGGCGCGTTGCCGGGCGCCAGGCCGAAGCGGACGGTTGCGGGAATGCCCCGACGGCGCAGCATCAACTTGGCCGCGACTGCCTGCTGCAGGCAGACCGCTCGAAAGGGCACCCGCGAGGCGGCCAGCGCAATCGCCCAGCGTACCTCCCTGGCTGCGGCGAGACTGGCTCCGCCTTCGAGCTGGAGCTGCGGCGCATCGGTGGGGGTGGGGGACCCGAGCTTTCGGGCAACATTGCGGAAGGGGGCAAGGATCAGCCACGCGCGTGCCAGCCCCAGCATGGCCATCGCCTCCAGCACGAGCGCGCGTCGGCCCGGCGCCATCCGGGCGAACGTCTGCAGGCGAGACCAGCTCGCTATCACTCGCGAGGCTCCAGAAACACAGCTCCGCCCGCTGCCAGCATCCGGACGAACCCTTGCAGGCCTTTCTCCTGTGCAGGATCGGCCAGGGTGGCGGCGAGCTCGCCGAAGGATGTTCCACGGTAGCTACGCAGCAGGCGAAGCGCGGGCAGGAATGGCGGGTGGCAGGGCCACTCGCGCCCGCCAAGCACGACACATTCGATCGTGCCGTCCTTGCCGCGCTCATCCACGCGTTTCTCACTGGCGAGAGTGATGATGGTGTTGCGATCGATCGTGGGAACGCTTTCGCCTATCCGCGCTAGGTTGAAGCGCGGCGTAGCGGGCCGTTCCGCCTCGCGAGAGCGGGCGAAGTCTTCGGAAATGTCTCCATCGAACTGCGCTTCGATCGCGCTCAGCAAGTCGGCGAAATAGGCCTTCCTTGCCTCTGGCTGACTAGGGGGCGGCACATCGGTGCGACCAACAAGATCCTGTTCAACCCTTGATGCGATCCAGTCGAGTACATCGCGCGCCGTCGGGCACGTTATGGCAATGGTGATGTGCAGGCTCTCTTCGCCAAGCGGTGTCGCCTCGTGCCACCAGCCGCGCGGAAGATAGAGGACGTCGCCGCTTTCGAGGATCGTGTCGAACTTGAACTTCTCTTCTACAGGGCCAGGCATTTTGTGGTTGCGCAGAACCGGTTTTTCGAATTCCGGCTCGGCCACTCGCCACCGCTTTCGTCCGCGCACCTGCAACACCAGCACATCGTGATGATCGAAATGGGCATCAAACCCGCTCTGTGTTCCCCAACTGGCGTAGGCATTGATGTTGATGTGCGCGCCGAGCACCTCGTGGATATGATCTCCAAGCTTGCGCAAGGGGGGGAACAAGTCGTCTGCAAAACCGAGGGCCAGAGTAGCGCCCTGCCGCAGCAGCATGGTGGTGGCACCGGCGTCGATATCGCGCCCCCCGCGTCGCTCGTGGGTGTAGAGCGTCCGGTCGATCACTTTGCCTGCACGGGTCAACCTCAATCGCGGTGGCTCGAGCCGGTTATATTCGAGCACATGGTCGATATCCTGCCAGTCAAGGAGGTGGTCGAGCCGGCCTTCCTCACCCGGAAGATGCAGCATCGTCTTGTTGAAGTATTCGTTGACGAATGTCGCGCGATCGATGGGCGCAATCAGCGCGTCGAATTGCGTGGCAGTGGACCTCCCTGCGTCATTCGTCTCGCGCGACCCGAAGGAAGCCGTTTTACCCATTCTGCCATTCCTGCCGATTTGCCACGGCTGGCATCTTTGCAGGCCTTGCAAGCTTTCTCAATCCGTGAGAGCGCGAGCATTCGCTAATGGATACGAATGGGTTTTTCTATGGTCGCCGAAGATGCCGTAATCGCGCGCGAAGAAAGTGCGCTTTCGAGCCAGGTCGAAGACCGGGTGATGATCATGAACATCGACACTGGCACCTATTACGAGATCGATAAGAGTGCTGCGCGGATCTGGGATATGCTCGAAGAGCCGAAGAGCTTTGGCGAGATATGCGATACGCTTTGCAAAGCGTATGAGGTTGAGAGGTCGCAGTGCGGTTCAGATACGAGCCGCTTCGTCGAGGAAATGAAGGACCTCGGCCTTCTCAGGGTCGATTCCTGACGGCGTCAGTCGCTGCGCGCGAAGTGAAGGTGGTGAACCTCGCTGCGGTCCTGTCCTAAAGGGGTGTCAGAACGCAGGCGGCCTTAAAGACAGCACCTTCCTCTTGGATGCCTGCGTGTTTGTGCTAACGCATATTGATACAACGCGAAAAGAAGGGCGCGAATCATGTCCGACAAGATTGTTAATGAAACCAACAGCGCGAACCGCGATAAATGGTCTGCGCCTGCGATCCGCAGCGTGGTTCCCCTCTCGCACACGCGTGGCGGATTCAACAACCTCAACGATCAGGATGATATTCTTTACCGCATTTCCTGACCTGTTCGAGGGCTAGGCGCTCTCGGATTTGCGGAGGATCGATCCCTGCAGCCTTTCGTGTGCGTACTCGATCGGGGTGCAGCGGGCCCCGACGAACTCGTCGCGACCATCACCGATGCGCTGAGTGACGCCCGTTTAGGGCCGATCGGTGATGCGCGTGCGCTCGGGAACCTTTCCTTTGCGCAGTGTGGCGAATCTGGTGCCGGAACTGCCGAGAGGGACGGCATTCTGGTCGTCGCCGATGCGCGTATCGACGCGCGTGAAGATCTGCTAACAAAGCTTGGCTCCTCGAAGCTCCCAGAAACTCCAAGCGATCCCGATTTGATCCTCGCGGCGTGGTCGATGTGGGGGGAGGCCTGCCCGCAGCATCTGCTGGGCGATTATGCCTTCGTTGTGTTCGACCGATCTTCCGGTCAGATGTTTTGCGCTCGTGATCACGTCGGCGCTCGGCCGTTTTTCTATTCCGAGGGGGATGGATGGATTGCGTGCGCGAGTGACCCGGCATTATTGCTGGCTCTGCCGGGCGTGGACGACCGGCTGGATGATGATGTGGTGCTCACCCGATTGCTTGCGCGCCGCTACGTCCCCGTGGAACGCACCTGGCATCGTGGCATCCGCAACCTGCCCTGGGGGCACGCGATGATGGCGGGGAGCGCGCCGGTTCGTAAATGGCGCTACTGGAAGCCCGGGCCGCGCGGTCGTATCCGGCTGGCTGCGCCAGAGGATTACGCGTTGCATTTGCGCAAGCTTGTGGAAGCCGCAGTGGAAGACCGCCTGCGCGATTCGCAAAGGATCGGCCTCCATCTGAGCGGCGGCCTCGATTCGACGGCGATCGCAGCGATTGCTGTTCCCCGATTGCTTAAAAGCGGAGCCGCAGAGCCCATTGGCTTTTCGTGGCATCGCCGGGATGCGGATGCCGCCGAAGAGACCGAACCTGCCTGGAGCGAGTCGGTCAAATCGGCGCTGAATATAGATCTTCACGCGGTTCCGCCGAAGGTCGATGTCCTCCACGAACTTCTCCGGCGTGATGTCACCCGACATCCCGACCCCCGCAACCTCATAAACGAACTGCCGGTTCAGCTTGCGGCCGAACGCTTGGGCGTGGATGTGATCCTTTCTGGCTGGGGCGGCGACCAGGGTGCCTCGTTCGAGGGGCGCGGCTACAGGATGGAACTGTTCGCCAAAGGACGCTGGATCAGATTGTGGCGCGATCTCGAAAGCGCGACCGTCAAGGGTAAGGTCCGTCAATTCGCTCTTGTTGCATGGGCGCTGGCAGGTGAGACCCTGCGGCAGGAAGGGGATGGCCCCCCCAATGGCTTCGCGAGTACCGCTTTGCGACGCCGCGCGCAGTTCTTGCCGCAGCGCACCGTGCGCAAGAGCAGCGTAAGGCGTACGATGAGCGATCTTTTCGATGTGGGTGCAATCCAGTCACGCCTGGATACTTGGTCTGCCAGCGGTTTGCGCCATGGGATAGAATACCGCTATCCCTTGCTCGACCGACGCGTGCTCGAATTCGTCTATTCCATTCCGACCGATCTGTTCGTTCGCGGTGGTCAGAAAAGATGGTTGATGCGCGCCGCGATGGACGATCTTCTTCCGAATACGGTGAAGCGCCACGCCAGCAAATTCGAGCCGGTCCGGGTCGAAGATCTGTCCGATCCGCTGTTGGGGGCCTTCAAGAGACTTCATGCCGACTTGCAAGAGAGCGGCAACCTGGTGAACCGCTCCGGCTATATCGACATGAACGCGCTGAACGCCTGGTTGAGTCAGGAGCGGGACGACCTGCAGGGGCAGTCGCAGGCGCGGGTAGCTCTTGAATTCTTGAAATTTCCCGACAAACCCACTTCCACGACGGATCGGCCGGACGAGATATGACCAAGGCTATGCGATCAAGTGCCGAAGCGGACGGTAGTGAACAACCGATCCAGCCCTTGCGCCCGGTACGCAAGCCTTCGTCTTACCGGGATCTCGGACCGGTCGATATCGCCGCACTCGTCCCGCTGGTTGCCCGCATTTCCGAGGATACATGGAACGCGGAGGATGCGCGCAAGGAGAACGATTTCGCGGTGTTTCACCACACGAGGCATCTCGTGTTTCGATTCACGCCCCGCAACCTGAATCCGCTCGATTTCTATTCCACTCAGGCGTGGGATGTATGGTCGCCTATCCTGCTGCCGATCATGCATCAGGCGATCGAAGACTACGCCTTCGTTTCCCCCGAGTTTCCAAAGGTTATGCTGGCCCGACTTGCGGCTGGCCACGTCATCGACCCGCATCGTGACGGAGCCGGTTCCAACCTGCTGACCCACAAGATACACGTGCCGGTGCAGACAAACCCGGGGGCGATTTTCAGCTCTGCCGGAGAAGAGCGCCATCTTGCGCTCGGCCATGCCTACGAAGTGAACAATATCGCCAGACATTCGGTGCGCAACGAAGGTGCGCAGGATCGCATTCATCTGGTCTTTGAGGTTTTTGAAAGCGAACCGCAGACGGGTGGGAGGGGCATCTCTCGATGACGGTAGAGCGCTATCGCGCATTCGGCCTCGAGATCGCGTCGGAGATCGAGCTTTCGGTATTCGCGCCTGGTCGATCCAACGAGGTCGATGTCGAAATCCGGCTGGCAGAGCGGCTGAGCGATCCCGAAGATGCAGAAGCGATGCGGTTTCGTAACTGGATCGCCCGCCCCGGGCTGATGGTGCTCGACGTGCCGGACGTCGCCCGTTTTCGGATTGAGGACGGTCGGCGAATCCTGGTCGAGCCGGCGAAAGGCCGCACTCCGGCCGACGCCGTGCCCCATGTGCAGGGCTCGGCACTGGCTGCGCTTCTCCAGCAGCGTCGCACGCTCCCAATGCACGCAGGTGCGATCGAGACGTCGCGCGGCGCAATGTTGCTGGTCGGCACATCGGGAGTAGGCAAGTCGACGCTTACCAATGCGTTCGTCCAGCGGGGCTATCGCATGATGGGCGACGACGTAACGCCCGTTTCCCTCGATGCGGCAGGTCGTCCAATGGCAACCTCGGGCTTTCCCGCATCCCGATTGTGGGCCGACAGTGCGGCGTATTTCGGCCACGATACCAGCCGCCTTCAAAGGGCGCAGCGGGATCTGGAGAAATACTATGTCGTGCCGGAGAACTGGTGCGACGCAAGGTTGCCGGTTGCGGTGGTCGTGATCCTGCATGTCGCCGGCAACGGGCAGCCGCGCATCGAGCCGCTTGAACCCGCCGAGCGTATGAAATGGCTGCTCCGCTACAGTTTTCGCAAGAAATTTCTCAACGGCTTCGGCCTCAACGACCTCCAGTTCCGGATGGTGTCCGCGATGGCAGCGCAATCGCAGATGGTCCGGCTGGTGCGACCTGCGCGGGGGGCTCCTGCGGCAGACCTGGCCGCACTGCTGGAAGAGGCGCTTGGCTTCGAACCGGTCGCCGAGGGCGAACGTCTCGACGAGACCGCATGAGGACTGTTCTTTCGTCGCCGCCCTCGCTGGTGTTGCTCGCGTCCTTTCCCAAGAGCGGCAATACGTGGATGCGCTGTCTCCTGACCGCGTTTTTGACTGGCGACCCCTTGAGCGATCTCGGTAGTCTGGCAGCCCCCGCGATGTTGAGTGTCAGGCAGCAGTTCGACGATCACACAGGTATTTCTTCGGCCGACCTCGGACTGGACGCGATAGATACCCTGCGACCGAGCTTTCACAGGGCCGTTTCCGAAGCAATGGAAGGCCCAGTATTTGTGAAGCTGCACGATCGCTTCTACTACAACCATGCTGGAGACGCGGTATTCGCAGCAGATGCTTTTCGCGGTGTGGTGCATGTCGTGCGTCATCCATGTGCGGTGGCCGTGTCCTATGCGCATCATCTCGATTGTACGATTGATCGCGCGATAGACCTGATGGCGGACGAGGCGGCGATGCACGACTGGCGACCGGATTCGATAGCCACGGTTATACCGCAGCGGATAGGTAGCTGGAGCGGTCATTCTGCCAGCTGGCAGGATCAGGGCGAAATCCCACGGCTGACCCTGCGCTACGAAGATCTGCTCCGCGACACCGAAATGCATTTTGCCTCGATACTGGAATTTGCCGGAGAAGATGCCGACCGTGCGCGGGTCGCGCGGGCGGTCGAGGCTGCCCGCTTCGAAGCGCTGCGCAGTATCGAAGCTGCAAAAGGTTTTCACGAGAAAGTGACCGAGGGTAGTTTTTTCCGGCGCGGAAGCGCGAACAGCTGGCGCGACGAGTTGAGCGAGACCCAGATCGAGCGGATTGTGTCCGATCACGGCGCCATGATGGCCCGCTTCGGGTACGAGCGGCAGGCTGTGTCATGATCGCCTCCTTCGCCCACAGATTCATCTTCGTCGCGGTGCCACGCACTGGATCGCACACCGTTCGCGCGGCCTTGCGCCCGCATTTGGCGGCGACGGATTGGGAACAATGCACGCGTTTCGAAACCCGGTTGTGTCCGGTGCCGCAGATCGCTTCCATCGGTCATGGGCACGTCCCAGCACGCACGATCCGTGCGGTGCTGCTGCCCGGTATGTGGGATGAGATGACAAGCTTCGCGGTTTTCCGCGACCCGCTCGAGCGCTTTGTCTCGGCTTTCTTCCTGCTCAAGCGCGATAAGGCCTGGGATAGCATCGAGGCGCTCGATGCGATGAAGCGCTTGCTGGCGGACGACAAAGGGCGCGCGCACGTCCTTTTTTCCCAGCAGGTGAGTTTCCTATGCGACGATGACGGGCAATTGATGGTGAGCGTCCTAGGTCTCCATTCGAAGCTCGGTTCCGATCTTGCTGCAATCTTCGCACGGGTCGACCTGCCGCCGCCGCTGCTCCAGCGGGTCAACGCGGCGCCTTATCCGCCCGGTTTCGCACCCGACGCCGAATTGCGAGAACTGGTAGAGTACCGTTACGCGGCCGATTATGCGCTTGGCAGCACGTTGCGGGAGACACCGCCGCAATGAGCGACAAGTTCGCCGTCGTCACGGTATCGTCCGACGATTTCGCTCTAGGCAGTGCGGTTGCGCTCGCGTCGTTTCGCCAGTCGAACCGGTGGTTCTCCGGCGAAACCGTGGTGATCGCGACCGATCTCTCGGACGATCGACGCGCATTGATCCGGGCGGCAGGTCCAACGGAATTTCGTGCTCCTTCCAACGAATTGCTGCGACGGATCGACGCCCTGTGCGACGCCCGTCCCGAGCTGCGCACAAGGCGGCTTCGCTTTTGCTCGCTGGAGAGCTTTGCCCTGGCCGGGTACGACAAGGTGCTGTTTCTCGACAGCGACACCGTGGTCTCGGGCGATTTCGAAGAGCTTTTCCGTCGTCCGGAGCCGTTCATCGCCGCGCCCGACAAACCGACCCTGATCGGCAAACGACGCGATCGGACCAGCTTTGAGTCCGTTGACGCCAACGAGCAGGCGGGCCTCGCGAGTTTCAACGCCGGGATGATGCTGATCGGGCACGATCTGCTCGACGGGACAGTTTATGCCGATCTCCTCGACCTGCTCGAACCCGACGCATGGAAGGGCGTGAAAACGGATCACACCGACCAACTCGTGCTCAATCGCCGGCTCGCGCCGCAGACGATGCTTGTCGACCCTCTCTACAACCTGCCGATAGGACATCGCATCGCGGCGCAGCTGTTGCAGGGGCGGAGCGTCGAGGAGGTGTGCATGTTTCACTTCAACGGGCCGCGCAAACCTTGGAAACCCGACCACATCGTCGAACGGGCGATCGACGATCCAGTGGTCGGCTGCGCCCTTGCGAAGTGGCACCGTGCCTTCGAGCGGATGGTTGCCGAGGCGCGTCTTGGCAGACTTGCGACCAGCGCAGGATGACGGGCACGGCCAACCGCGCTGCCGCGGCCGTCGGGACCGTTCGAACCAGCCTGATCGTGCTCGGCCCGAACAATTCGGGTTCGACCCTGTTGCGCAAATCCATCGCTGCATCGAGCGGATGCTGGCATCTGGAGCGCGAGGCACAGCACATTCCCGGCTTCCCCGGCCCCTCTACCCGAAGCACCGGCACACGCCTGATCTGGGCTGCGAGCGCAGACAGGCTGGCCCGGGTTGCCGATCCGGCATTGCACGACTGGCCCCGCAGCTGGGCGACCTGGATGAGCTCGGCTGAGGCAGACGACGTTGGATCCCCCGTGATCGTTCTGTCCTCGCCACCGTTCCTGTTTCTCGCTCAGGAACTGGGGAGGGCGCTGCCCGATCCCCGCTTCGTTTTCCTGGTGCGAGACCCGCTGGCGATAGCCGGAGGGATTCTTCGCCGGGGGGCGCAGCAGGTGTTGTCGCCAGGAGAAAAACTTGTCGAAGTGGTCGCGCGCCACATCATAGCCTGCTTCGAACGCCAGCGCGCGAACCTTGGATGCGCGGACGCAGAGGGTGCGCTGCTGCGGTACGAAGACATGTGTGCCGATCCCGCGTCAGCAAGCCGGCGTATCCTTCGTCTGGTCCCCGAACTTGGCAGGATCGATCTTGCGCATCGTGTGGCGGTCAAGGGTCTCTATGACGAACCATTGCGGAACATGAACGCGGAATCGATCGGTGCGTTGACCGCCGATGAGTTGTCCGTGCTGAGTGCCGCTTTCGTTCGGCACGGCGAGCTGTTCGACTTCTTCGGTTATCGGGTGGCGCAATGAGGCGTCCGCTCTGGGTCTTTCTGCACATGCCCAAGACCGGGGGCACGACCTTCAAGGCCCATCTCGAACGCTACCTGTCGTGGGACGAGCAGCTCGTGGAGTTTTCGGACTGGGGCCGTCGCTACCGGGCAGAGAGGGAACTCGCAGAATTCGCGGATCGTCCGGAAGAAGTGCGGTCGAGAGCCGTAGTCCTGGCGGGGCATCGCCTCAGTTATGGTGCGCACCGTATCGTTCCCGGGGAGCGCGACGTGCGCTACATCACCTTCCTGCGCGATCCGGCAGAGAGGTGCGTGTCCCTGTATAATTTTCGGAAGAGCAGGGGCACGACCGAAGCAGATTTCATGTCGTGGTATCGAGACGACTTCCTAGCCCACAATAGGAATTCGATCGTCGGGTTCTATGCATCCCGCACCCTTCCTCCCGAAATGATGGTCGATGAGGGCACTCGGACACAGGCGGCCCGGGCCCTATTGGAGCGCTGCTGGCATGTCGGGTTCACCGATCGCCTGTCTGCTAGTCTCGATTTTCTGTGTGCGGAAATCGGCATCCCCGCCGAATGGACCAATCAGCGTGTTGCGGGGAGCGGAGAACGACTGAAATCGCCTTCGCATCCCTCGGACGGCGAGATGATCGCCCGTCACGTCACGCTCTCTGCCGAGCTTCGCGCGCAGATCTACGCCGACAGGCCAGAGGACCTTGCGCTGTATGAGTGGGCCAGAAAGGCCTTCGGCACCACGCATGATTGATGGTCGGCCGCAGCGGGTGCGTTTCGCCCGGACTTTGGATTCCCGATTGCGGTCCGGTGATCAGGATGCCTGTGCCTGAAACGGGCGCAATTACCTGTGTGAGGGACGACCGATACCATCCGCCTCCGGCTGCAAGTGCGCCTGTGAGGATAGAAATGGCGCACGACTGCGCCAAGCGCGCCGGCATTACTTCGCCAACCCGGACCCGGGAACGGAGAAACAGGGGTAAATGGTGCGCGACGCAGTCTGGAGCGAACCGCTCTCTACGTGCTTTTCCCAGAGATATGGGAAAGTAGTGGGAATATTCGCACGAAACGGTCAGTTTGCCGCCTATGGACGAGAGCAATGCCGCAGGCGACAGCGAAGAAATGCCCGCATTCCCATTTCACGTCCTTTGGACGGGTTATGGGAACGCAAACGTCACTTTGCGGGAACTGGAGGACAATGTCGAAGAATACCGCATCCTAAACGAGGAGGTGCCTGCGGGCTGGCAGGGAGTGCCTAGGGTTGCGCTAGCTGATGTCGAGAACCTCCTGAGCCGCCATCAATTACCGCAGAGAATGGCGAAGCATCTCTGGGTCTCCTGCTGCTTCTACCTTTCGCAGAAGCAGGCTGAGGCCTCGGGCATTGATCCGAAGGCCTCAAGGGAAATGCTACTCAAGGCAGCAGATGCGGCCGACAAGCTGGCCGATGCCCTGGCGAACATTTCTCCGAAGGTCTTTGCCGCGCTTTACTTCAAGCGGCCTCATGTTCCAGACACGATTGAGCCAACCGGACCAAATTTTGGTGACCTCTATTCCGAGATCCACGACTTTGCGCTCGTGGCAGACAATGCGGCCGCCGAGCTGGTGCAGGAAGGCGGGCGACCGCGTAATCACTATCGCGATACGATGTTCCGCCTGATCATCGAGGTGCTTCTCGATCACGGGTTAGATGATTTGGTAGTTTCGAACGGCACCAAGGATCGACCCGATCCTCACTTGGGTGGCCAGGCCGGGACTGTCCTCATCGACCTGGTCAAGCTTGTTGAGCCTTCTTGGAGTGAGAAGTGGCTGGCTCCCAAGGTTAAGCCCGTGCTCAAGAGGGTCCGCGCAGCCTGGTCAGGTTGAGAAACCCCTTCTTCAAGACTGCAGTTGTTGTCCTTTCAAAACCGGTTTTCCTGCTTCAGATGGTTCTCCACCTAATTCCTGGTGGAGATGTTTCATGGACAGCGAGCTGTCGAACGAGGCGCGGTTGCGCGTCGAATACCGCGCGATTGAAAGCTTGACCCCGTATGCGGGTCACGCGCGCAAACACCCCAAGGGCCAGATCCGCAAGATCGCGACGAGCCAGCGCCAGTTTGGCTGGACCAACCCGATTCTCATCGGTCCCGATGGCATGGTGCTTTGCGGGCATGGTCGCCTCGAAGCCGCCAAGCTGAATGGCGATTCCACGGTCCCGGTCATCGCTTTGGAGCACCTGAGCGAAGCGGACCGGCGCGCCTACATCATCGCGGACAACCGCATTGCCGAAGAGGCGCAGTGGTCGAAGGCAACTCTGCGCCGTGAGCTCAGTGGTCTGGCCGAGCTCGGCTATGATCTCGAGATGACGGGTTTCGGCAGCCTCGAGATCGACACGGTGCTGTCGATGGACGACGAGGGGGTGGACGAGGACCCGGTTGAAGTGCCCGACGATGAAGCCGCGCCGGTGTCGCGCATCGGCGATCTGTGGGAGATCGGTGAACACCGCCTGCTGGTCGGCGACGCCCGCGATCCAGACGCTTACATCCGCTTGATGGGGGGTGAGCAGGCCGAGCTCATCGTGACCGACCCTCCCTACGGGTGTGTGATCGAGAACAATGTGTCGGGCAGTGGTAAGGTCAAGCACGGCAACTTCGTGATGGGGGCAGGCGAGACTTCGCTGCCCGAATTCGCGTCGGGCCTGCTCAAGCCCGCCTTTGAACGCATCGCTGAGAACGCCACGCCAGGTGCGATCGCGTTCGTGTTCATCGACTGGCGCGGGGCGCCGTACCTCCACGCGGTTGCCGAGGGTATCTTCCACGAAACCAAGAACCTGATTGTCTGGGCGAAGACCAACGGAGGGCAGGGCGCGTTCTATCGCTCGGCGCACGAGTTGGTGTACGCGTTCAAGGTCAGCTCGGGCCGCCACATCAACAATTTCGGGCTATCGGGTCGCTACCGGACCAATGTCTGGAGCTATGCGGGCGCCAACACCTTCCGCAAAGGCCGCATGGAGGACCTGGCGGATCACCCGACGGTGAAGCCGCGCAAGATGATCGCGGATGCGATCCTCGACTGCTCGACGCATGGTGGGATCGTGCTTGATCCCTTCCTCGGTGCAGGCACCACGCTCGCAGCCGCGCAGGTCACTGGCCGCCGTGGCCGGGGTGTCGAGCTTGATCCCAAATATGCGGATGTGTCGCTGCGCCGCCTTGCAAAAGCCGTCGGGTGCGACCCAACCTTGGACGGGATGACCTTCGACGAAGTTGCCAAGGATCGCTTCGGTTCCAAGGTGCTGTAATGGCGGATGACGAGACACCGGCAGCGGAGGGGTCCGAAACCTCCACCACCTACAAGTCCGAAAACACCGATGCGAACGGCGACTACAAGGTGGGAAAGAACCGTCCGCCCAAGCACGGCCAGTTTGCGAAGGGCGACGGGAGGCCGCGCGGTCGCCGCAGGAAGGGCACGAAGAACCTCGCGACTGATTTCCAGGAGGAACTGAGCACGAAGGTGTCCTTGAAGGTCGATGGCAAGCCGCGTCGCGTGACCAAGCAGCGCGCGATCATGATGCGGCTCATGGATAACGCGAGCCGGGGCCAGAACACCGCGATCAATACCATCATGGCATACGCCGACAAGTTCGGGATCGAGGTGCAGTTGGAGATGCCGGACGCGTCAAAACCGATGACGTTTCCGCACATGGATACTCTCACGCTTTACGAAATGGAATTGCTCGAGCTCTTGCTGGACAAAGCCAGCGGTGTTCCCATGCGACCGGACAAGAGCGACAAGCTTTACGAGCCTGACCACCCGCTCGCATATCTCGAAGACCCCGATGATGCCCGTAATTATGATTTCGAGCAGACGGCAGGCGGGGTGATCTGGAAACGCTACAACGGCCATCGCTTTGCGGACTACGTCAGCGGCGTCCTCAACACGGCGTACGCGAGCTGTGCGCTCCCCGAATCCATAGCGCTGTCTGATCCTGAAAGCGAGACCCGTGATGAAGATTGATTCCGTTCCTGCAGTCGTGACCGGTGGTGCTTCCGGTCTTGGGAAAGCCTGCGCCGAAATGCTTTGCGCGCTGGGCGCGCGAGTGATCATCGCCGATATTGATGAAGATGCCGGTAGGCGCATCGCACGCAAGACCGGTGCGGAATTCATGCGGACCGATGTGCGAAATGTTTCGGACGTTGAAGCGCTGTTTGATCACATCGGCGCAAATGATCCGGTGCGTATCCTCGTCACCTGCGCTGGGGTTGCGCCGAAGCTGTCGATGACCGGAGAGAATGGTCCCTTCTGCATGGACGCATTTCGCTATGTCTTGGAGACCAATCTTTCCGGTACCATCCTGCCGATTAGTCGCTTTGTCGATCGCCTTAAAGATGTCGAGCCGCTCGATGAGGAGACAGGCGTAATCATTACGTCGTCGTCCATTGCTGCATTTGATGGCCAGAGCGGGCACGCAGCCTATTCGGCGTCGAAGGCGGGCGTAGCTGGAATGACCCTTTCGCTCGCTCGCGAACTTGGTAGCAAAGCGATCCGCGTAGCCTGTATTGCTCCAGGTCCCTTTGACACACCAATGATGGGCAACCTCCCTCCCCGCCGGGAAGTGGAGCTCGGTACGCAGTCGCCCTACCCGGGGCGTCTCGGCAAACCGGAAGAATTTGCATCTCTCGTGCGGCAGATCATCGAAAACCCGATGCTCAACGGCGGGGTCATCCGTCTCGACGGCGCCCTGCGCATGCTGGCGCATTAGACGAGACGAGTTGCCTCGCGAAGCGGGCACGAATTTCCGGTCTGAGTTACGATTGATGCCCATTATCGGCGAGCTGGGACAACTGAGACCCGTTAGGGTGATCGTTATTCAGCCAACACCCTCACCAGCTCTTCGTGACTAACCTCAAGCGCCTGCGCGATCTCCCAGATTGTCACGATGGTTGGATTGCGTTTTCCGCGTTCCAGATCGCTCAGGTACTGCTGTGTCAGACCGCTGCGCTCGGCAAGCTGCTCCTGAGTGAGCCCACGCTTCAATCGAATGCGCAGGCAATTGTCGCCGACGAGTTTGCGCATGTCCATGGCGCGAAACCATTGGCGAAGCACGCACCTTCTCGTTATCCACTATAGTATGTAATGGGAGGTGCTGATGAGTTTAGCCTTTTGTAGCCGCAAATTGATTCAGCTCGCGGCAACGGCATCGGCTTTGTGCCTGTCCGGTTGTAACTCTAGTGGGGACGACCCTAACTCCGCCTACAATCGGGCGCTTCTCGAGCAGGGCGCGCAAGAAAAGGTCAAGTCGATCCTGCGAGACCCGGTGTCTGCCGAGTTTTCGGGAATGATCGTTCGCCCTCTGCCCGAGCCGGGAGTGGGTATCGTCTGCGGTTACGTCAATTCGAGGAATGGCTTTGGTGGGATGAGCGGGCCCAAACGGTTCGTGATCACTCCGGACCTATTTCAGATAGAAGGGCAGACCCCGTTGGCAGACCTGCTGAGGACCTGGGGTATGGTGTGCAATCCGTAGTGCAAAAACTTGATTCCTAAGGGCTAACGTATGTCGCAATCAGCTTTGATCGCTTCGCGCCCCAATTTCGGCCATTGAAGCTCAAACGGCGATCGCCTGATAGCGGACGTCAACTCCGTTCAGATAGAATGGCGGGATTGGACAAACCAGAAAGTCTCCTTCCAGGGGTGCTGGTTAGGTAAGGGACCGTTGCTAGCAGCTACCCATCGGATTGCGGCAGCGATGAACTCGGACTCCGCCAAAAAGGAAATGGCGAGAGATTCTCACGGCTGGCAGATGACATAGCCGACCGCACCAATTTCGGCGCAGGCAGAGAAGAACCCCATCAGGATCCAATACAGCTGTACGAAGTTCGGCCGGACCGACCGGCCAGCGGCGATGCGCGCGAACGCTGCCTCGACGTCCGCCCGGCTCAGCGACGACGTCACAATAAAGACCCTGCGCACGACATCGGGCGCGCCGACCGTTGCCGCGATCGCGCCCTCGACCTCAACGCGCGTCCCTCCGCGCATGTACCGCCGGATCGCGGTATCGACCTTGTCCTTGCGGTAGATGTCGTCCCACGATGCGTACTTCTTCGCCATACCGTCGCCCGACAGCGACAGCCGCCCTAGGTTCTTAATCCCCTGTCCAACCGCTTCGTGGAAAGCCGACGCGCTCAGCGACGGGGCACCATGCTTGGCGTGGTAGAAATTGACGGTCGCGGGCGAGGTCGTCGTCCCGACCCCAATGAAATCGGCCCATTCGTCGCCAAGGTCGTCGCAGATGAGGATGTCGTCCGTGACCAGCGCGTTGGCGATGATCCCGAAGACAGAATCGGCATCGAACGCAGTCTGGTCCTTAGCGAACGTGCCTTTCTCGTCGGTGGCTGCAATGAGCTCAGGCCTGGGCTGCAGGTGTCGCAGGAACTCGGCGCCGCCGCCGATCATCGCCTCGTCGCGGAACAGCGATCCATTGACGTAGGCGAGAGCCAGATCGCTAAAGAGGACGGTGCCGAGATCCTCGGAATCAAGGTAGCGCAGGAGCGACATCCGTTGCGGATCGGCTCCCACCGGGTGGTCTGCTCGCTCGATGAAGATCGCGTCGATTGCTGGCGTGTCGAGATGTTTCAAGGCGACGCGCGACTTGTTGATTCGAAGGACTCCGACCTCGGCACCTTCGAACTCCAAGCGAACATCAGGCCCGTCGCCCACGGCATCGTAAGTGCGGTCGAGGTCGGCAATGACTGCCTCGCTCTCGACCTTCGACAGTGCCTGCCAGCCGCCGTCCTTCTCCCAGACCATGCGGACCTTGTCGTCTGCCTCGAAGATCGCGTTGGCGAGGCCCATCGTGTCCACCGCGAAATACGTCGGATGCACGCCCGCCGGAAGCTGCGACAGCTCCATTGCTCGCGCAAAGTTGCGTATGAACGGCGAGGTCTCACCGGCGTCGTCGTCGAGCAGGCCAACGATCTGGCGGGCCCAATCGACCGCTTCGATGCACGCGGCTCGATCAGAGCGGACAGTTATGCGGCCTGTGCTCGGCGTCGCCGAATAGCTGCCGTCCTCGCGCCTTACGCGGTATCCTTGGGGGATAAAGCGAGTCGCGCTCGAAGAGGCGATCGCGTTCTGGAGGTCACGCGCCTCGAGCACCTTTGCGCGCAGCGCGAATGGCGAGGTAGTCATGTTGCGCAGGCTCAGCTTCTCGAACACAGCGTCTTGCCGCGCGATCGCACGTTCGACCCGCGAACGCCCGAGCGGGTCGAGAAAGTCGCGCCGGAACGCGCTGGTGACATCGAGCCCCGCCTTGAACACGGCGACGGTGTCGGCGCATTCGACGATCAGCAGGAAGCCGTGGACCCGGTCTGTGGCGCCGTTGTCGAGGAAACTCACTGGCCTATTGTAGGCGAAGCAGATCGCCGAATAGCGCGCATCCGCTCTCTTCGTCCGCACGACGCGAAAATGGGCTTGGCCCGGCTCGACAGCTTCCTTCCGCAGCTGTACGAAAAGGTCCGTCACCGCCTTGTTGGTCAGTGGCTTTCGCCGACGGTAGAAGTAGGCCGCCCGCGCAGTCTTGAGATCCTCAAGCATGGTCTATCCTCTTTCGACTGACGCGCTCTTGCGCATGTCGCGCTGGTCTTCGGCGAGCGCGCCGCCCAGTTCGTTGCCGGTTCCGTCGCACAGCACGACGAGATTGCGGTCTGCCCTCGGCGTGTCTTCTTCTCCAGTTGCCGGCATGGCGTCTCCTTGTCCGCTTGCGGACGTATCTGATCAATCGACAATCATCCGCGCCTGACATTCGACGCTCACGCAGAGAGGATCACTCTCAGGTTGGCTTCGGACGTTTTCTTCAGGTAAAGTTCGGTCGTTCCGAGCAACTTGAGCGCGTCATCCGTCACGGTCGCCACTGAAGCGCCGGGCTGTACGAGAATCATCTCGAAATCCATCCGCGCGCGGCGTGCCTTGTGCTTGAAGTAGACTAGCTGCTTGGGATCACCTTTGAGGAAGCGGCTCACGCCTTCCCGCATCCAGATGTCCTGTCGGCGCTTAAGATCGTGATACAGAGTGTTCATGCCGCCATGCTTGACGGTCACGCTTTTCTGCGCCTGCCCGCATACCGTATAGAAATTGCGGATATCGCGCGAGACCGCTCCTCCGTGAGCGCCCTTGCAGTGTACGAGACAGAGCCTGATTGTCGTGTCGTCCACATCTTTTAGGCAGACAAGGTCAGCGGCCTCGCCGCTTCCGTCGTCGTTGAACACGATATCGAACTCATCGGCAATTTGAGTGAATGCGCGGTATTGAATCGAAGCTTGGTTGCCAGTCTTATGCATCGACTCCTGGTTGAGCGGAATGCCATCCCAGTTCCAGTGCTCGAGCCGGTCGCGGTCGAAGCTGCCAGCATTGAGCAAGATTGGAATGTGATAGCAGTTGTAGGAATAGGTGCCATCGACGTAGCGCACCAGGAATGGATCCTTTGCGAGATACTCTTCGAGCGCAATTTCGGGGTCACGGCCCTTCTGGAAGGTAAGACGCGGTCCTGAGACATGCTCATGGCTGTAGCCGCCTGGATAGCATTGCTCCAATGCGGAGCCGATACACCGACACGAGCGTGTCGCTCGAGATGCGTAGCAGTATCGAGTTATCGTCCTCGGTGCCCGCGATTTCAAGATCGACGAGGAACAGCGGAATCAAGACATTATCGAAGCCGACAAACTGACGATCGTTAAGGCGAAGCTGTGCTTGCTCGCCCCACTGCAGCGCGATTGGTGGAGATTCCCAAGGCACTTCAAGGCGTTCGGGCCTTAAGAAGTCTCGGGTGATGTTGGTTTCCTCTGAGTGTGAGGCGGTCACCTTGCTCCAGGTGAATCTGACCCAGTCCAGCCACTCGGCGATTGAACCGCCTTTTTGCTGCCATATCTTCCCGCGGCGCTGCGTGCCTCCCCACAGCACTCGTTCGCCGTTCTCGTAGCCGAGGCACGCGATGTTATTGAGCGAAGATTCTGCCTTTTCGATGCTCGCAAGCCCCTCGGTTACGTTCGGTCCAAAATAGGAAGTGAAGCTGATCGCTCCGACGCGAGACGATCCCAAGCTTTTGACTAAGGGCAATTCCACATTGTTCAGTATTTGGAAGATCGACCTGCCCGTAACCAGCTCCGTCTGCTCGTCTGTTACAGCGCCTGCCATCGTCTCGGAGCGCAGCGCCGAGTAGTCGCTGGCATAAAGCGCAAGGACCCCTTCTTCCCTATCCCACCGCATGACTAAGAGATCATGTACGACGTCGATGACGTCTTGATAGTTGCCCCAGGAAACTCTGCCGGAGTGTTGCACGACAGCGACCAACACCTCACCGTTGTCATCATATGCATGCCAAGTCTCGGCTCCCTTCGGTAGCACCGAGGTGTAGGCGAGAGGGCTCCATGAGGCACACTTTGTCCGGAAGAACTGCGTCGATAGCGCCGGCCGGAGATTCCAAAGTGACAAGTGCGCATGTAGGTCACCTGAGGTGCGCAACTTGTCGACGACATCCTGTAGTCGCAACTCCTCCACAATTCGCTCTTCGCTCAATCTGCGGATGAGCCGATCCCAATCCGCGCCCTGTGCATACAGGTCGGCTAAGCGCTGCTCGGCTTCGGGATCCGCAATGTTTGTGACCACCGTTGCCTCCCCAATTTTTCCTGGGTCTCCTTTGCGTGTGAATCGGCCGATAAACTGGAGTGTGATCGCGAGCGACTTGTGGGTGTCGTGAAGCGCGGCCACTTTGAGGTTGGGCAAGTCAAAACCTTCCCCGAGCATGTCAACACAGATGACGATGCGCGAGCCATCCGGTCCGCGATCCAATAGCTGGACCAGCGCTTCGCGATTTGGCACCGTGCGCCCTGAACCGGAATAGACCATGACCGGGCGAAACTCTGGCGCTAGGCTTGAGTAAATCGCAAGTAGCTCGGCCGCGCGTTCTTTTGTCTTAGTACGCGCCATCAAGAGATGATCGAGACCGAGTGTTTGGCGGTCCCGGCGCAAAGCTTCTAAAGCAGCCGAGGCAATCCTCTGATCGCGCCGAAGTTGCTCGCCATACTCTTCAACTGCAATCAAATTGATTGGCCGGTAGTATCCTGCAGATTGAGCGTCCCCGAGCTTGAAATTGAAGATAATGCGCCCGTCGATCCGTTGGCTGTCGCGCCGAAATGGCGTCGCTGTGAACTGTATGATGCGTTTTTCTGAAAACTGATCGCGAACGGAAGACCAGGTGGATGCGGTGATATGATGCGCCTCATCCACCATCAGGTCGGTACATCCCTCTAAAAGGACTCGTCGAGCCTCCGGTTCGCAGGCCTCCAGAGTATTTGGTAGCGCGACGATTACGTTGGCCTCGCGCAACAATGCTTCTGCGTCTTCAATTGTGCTGACGTGCTCCCCTGATTGTTACCACTCAGAGGTAGAGTCTCGC
>CEQC01037674.1_pt1 | contig 24599 bp, 35 predicted proteins | sample 531021 | NCBI WGS metagenome assembly CEQC01 (sample SAMEA2621213, study PRJEB7988) | marine metagenome | biome: marine biome (ENVO:00000447); feature: surface water layer (ENVO:00002042); material: "saline water (ENVO:00002010), including plankton (ENVO:xxxxxxxx)" | depth 5 m
ATTCTTACCTAGTTTTATAGCAGTAGATGGAGATTATACTAAAGGTAGATTATATAATATAGCAGAAAAGTTTTTACCAATGGGATATACTCCTATATTAAAAGAATACTTTGGTAAAGAAGGTGCTCAAAGACCTCCAGCTTGGTTCTCTCCAGCAAGATTAGGATCTAGTGAAACTAAAATTGTAGAAAATATAGAACATATATTAACATTATATGCTGAAGGAAGTCTTGACGCTAAATTAAAACGATATGTTCCTCCAAAAAATATTGAGTTATTAATCGCACCTGAAATGGATGCAGCTAGAAAAAATGGTTATGATACAGACAATGTATGGACAAGATCTATATCTGCAGTTAGAACTAAATATTATGATGAATTTTTTAAAGGTCTTTTAAATGATGATGAAAAAAGAACAATTGAAGCAGCCAAAAGATTAAACATGTTAAAAACTCCATTTGAAAATTTAAAGAAATCATTAAATGCTAAATACAAACGAAGAGTAGATACAAGAAAAACAGGAATGTCTGATTCTAAATTAAGACAAGCATTTAGTCTTTGGTCTGCAGGTAATATAAAAGCACAAAAAGCAGGTGTAAATAATCCATATGTTTTTAGATAAAGCTTGACTTTTAAAAATAAAAATTTATCTTTTTATAAAAGGAGATTCGTATGCCATTACCAGAAGATCAAGAAGAAAGAAAAAAAATTCCTTTGTATACAGGATTAATTAAATACTTTCCTGATGCATTAATAGAGGTAGCTAAAAATTCTTACAAAGGTTCCCAACAACATCATCCTGATAAAGGTGTACATTGGGATAAATCTAAATCGCAAGATGAACTTGATGCATTAATGCGTCATTTATTTGAGGGTGACTGGGCTTCAGTAGCTTGGAGAGCTCTTGCTAACTTACAAAGGGAGTGTGACAATGACAAGAGATGATATATTAAAAGAAGAATTAACTAAGTTTCCAGATGCACCTACATTAACATTAGCTAAAAAAATATATAAAGAATATCCAAAACAGTTTGCATCTGTAGAAAATGTAAGAAGTGCTATTAGATATAGACGTGGTAATACAGGAAAAGGAGGTAGAGCATCAATAAAAAATAAAGAGTTTATTAGACCTAATGGAAAAGCAGGGTTTACTATAGACTTACCTAAAAGTGTAGCAGATCCTAAGAAACCATTTAAGTTACCTGAAGGTAAAAGTTTAATTATATCTGATGTACATGTTCCTTATCATGATGATAAAGCCTTAGAACTTTGTATGGATTATGGTCGATCATATGCACCAGATAATATTGTTATGAATGGTGATATAGCAGATTTCTTTTCTATATCTAGATGGGAAAAAAATCCAGAGCATAGAAATTTATCTCGAGAATTAATGTTGGTTCGTCAGTTCTTACAATATTTACGAGAACGTTTTCCTAAAGCTAGATTAATATATAAGATAGGTAATCATGAAGAACGTTGGGAAAAATATATGTGGATTAAAGCACCAGAGATATGTGGAATATCAGATTTTCAAATATATGATTTACTTGATTTTTCTAAATATGGAATAGAAGAAGTTACTAGTAAACAAAAAATGAAAGCTGGTAAAAATCTTACTATTATTCATGGACATGAGTTGTTTAATAGTACAGCACCAGTTAACTTTGCTAGAACACTACAAACTAATCTTGGAGTATGTGCAATAGCAGGTCATAGACATCAGACATCACAACATGCATTTAAAACAGCAGACGATAAACATATACATTGTTGGTCGTTAGGATGTTTGTGCGATATGGCTCCAGAATACGCTGTAATCAATAGATGGAATCATGGGTTCGCTACTATGGAATTACATGGTAACACCTTCCAGGTGCAAAATATGAGGATTATAGAGGGTAATATATTTTAAATAAATATACTAATCAGATCTATCATAAAACAAATAAAAATACTAGCAACAATAATCCACATTAGTCTATTGTTTTCTTCCGAAAGGTTTGGCAGTTTCATATTTAATATATTCCTCTTTAGTTAATAAAGGTAGAGTATCAAATTTTTTTCTTAATAAAAGATATTCTTCGTATGAATTATCCTGAATAATTCTAAACCATAAAAATTTTTTATGTTTAATATTTTTATAACATTGATTAGCTAAATTAATTTTTTCTTCTTTAATAACATCGTAATGAAAACTATGTGCTAATTGATCTAATGAATGATCTAAAAATAAACAATCACATTCATCTTTATAAGTATTTGCATCGCAATGTATTACGTTTAATTGAGTCATTAAATCTGGATTTAATTCTTTTTGTATATCAATAATATTTTTATCTATTTCTAATACAGTTAATTTTTTTATTTTATTACATTTTAATAAATTTGATTCTATTATTAATAAACCTAATCCAGTTGTAATACAATGACCATTAGCTATATCAAAATGTAATTGAAAAGTATTAAGATCATTAAATCTATTTAAACATTCATACGTTAATAAATTGTTATCTTTATATAACCATACTTGATTACGTTCATAAACTATTTTAATATTTTTATATGTAAGATTTTTAAAATTAGGTAAGTTCATTAGGAAAAATCCTGCCATAGTATAGATATAAAACTTACTATTAAGAAACTTATAAGAAATGCATTTAATGCTTCAAAACTCATATTTAATCCTTTAAAAAAAAAGGAGCCGAAGCTCCTTCTTGTTACGCACTCCAGTTGCTGCCTCTGTAATTTCCAGATTTAGCTACTGGCATTGCTTCAATATCTTTAGTGTTATAAGTTACTCCTCGATAAGAAGCGATGTGATCTTGTTTCACCGCATCTTCTTGAATAACTCTAGCACCTCTATATGATAAGTCTGCCATTGTATTCTCCTAGTTACGATGCGTTCCTTCCCACACTATGTGGTACTTCCGAGCTTTCGCTTGAACGTTCATTAAGTATTAATTTACCATCTATGTCTAATAGAAAGTCTCCTATTCTTGCTTTCCATATCATAGCTTTACCTCCTCTTTTCTTTTTTACTTTACGCCAAGACCATAGTTCTAATGTAGCATGTTCTAACCACTTAGAAACTATATCTCTTTTATCAAAAATTTTAGTAACATGACCAGCCCAGTCTTGCCCTGTTGATTGTATACCAACTATACCTTGCTCAGGATCTATAGCTATGATGTCTATAAAACCAAAAAGATCTTGTCGTATTCCAAACTTGCCACCATATTGTTGCCATCGTTCTACAATACCACAATCTCTATTTAAATCCTTATTAGCTTTAAGGGTTCTTTGTGTTGGGGATATACCAGCCATTTTATCTAGATAATTTTTCTTTATCTTCTATTGGTCTATCTAATTTGATTTCTTGTTTAATGGGTTTTTCTTTTTTAATATCTGTCATGGTTCAAACCTTTTTAATAAAACTTTAGTACAAACTTTAGATAAAGTATCAAAGATAAATTCATCTACATCAGGATCATGTCCTAATGTTATAGGTTTTCTATCATTAAATGTATAGAATAATTTTCTTCTAATAATTGCTAACCCAGCATTAATTGCTTCATGTATTGCTACTTTAGCATATAGTTCAGGACTAATATCTTCATCTAAATAAATATCAATTTTATCATCTAAATCATCAGTAATAGTAAATCCATGTATAGTGTCACGTTCTTCTATTAATTCATTTACCATATTAACATTATGTTTTAATAAGACATCTTTATAACCTTCAGATATACCAGAACAATAATGTATTGTAATGGATGGTAACTTGGAACTAATAATCTTTTTCGTAATCATCTTCAGTTTCCCTATAAAAACTTCTTTTTCTTGCTAGTCTTTTAGGGTACCCTATTTTTCTTAAATGTAAAAACAATTCTCTTTCACATATCATAGACTCTATATAGTTTTGATTATACATATTATATTCATTAGATAATTTTTTAATAAAATATGGACACTTTTTACATTCATCATCATAAAAATCCCATAGAATAATACATGCTATTTTAATTTTTAAAAGTTTATCTGTAATAAAAAGAAAAGATTCTCTCCATTGAGCAGGTTTATAATCTCTCAATAAAGAAAATCTTGATCTCTTTTTTTTACTAGGCATTTACTTTCTCTTTTTAAAAATTTCCCATTCAGTCATGCATAAAAATTTATTCCAAGGTTTATTAAACATCATATGTATTTCACCAGTAGAACCTCCTCTATTTGCTGCAACACGAACAGTACATTGTTCTATATTTGGATCAATCCAAGAAGGTTTATTAGCCACAGCTACAGTTGGGGGACCTATAAACATAATAACATATGCATCTTGTTCTATAGCACCAGAGTCTTTAAGATCATGTATTTCAGGCATAGGTGCAATGTTAGTAGCATCTTTACCTTTGAATGGTCTACTTATCTGAGATAATAAAAGAAGAGCTACTCCAGTTTCTTTTGAAACTATTCGTAGCTCATTAGTCATATGTTGTATTTCGTATGTTCTACTTTGAAATTTTGTTCCTGGTGTAGAACTAATAATTTGTAAGTAATCAATAACTACAAACTTTACTTTTCTTTCTGTAACATACTCACGAATTTTAGCACAGATTTTTTCGATGGTCTGACCAGGTTCGTCTTCAACATACAAAGGAACCTTTGATAAAGTTTCTGGACCATTGTACATAAACTCATTAATTTCTTTTTCACTTAGTTCTCCTAATTTTAATTGTTTATTATCAACTTCTGCTATATCTGACCCTGCTTTCTCTAGTAATTCTTCTTCATCCATTTCTAATGAAAAAAATAAAGTTGGTCTTTTATTTACTAGTGATGAAAAGACTGCTTCATTTAAAGCAAATGTTGATTTTCCCATTTTAGGTCTTGCGCCTAATACTGTGATCTTGCCGAATGGATACCCTGCAATATGTTCTTGTATCTCATTCCAACGAGATTGTATTCCAGAGCAACCCTTAACTAGAATTTTTCTATATCGCTCTTTCATTATGTCAATCCTATCAGATCTAGACAAAGTCTCATCTGCAAAAGTACCCATCCTGGCAAGTGAATGTCTAATAGAAGCAGCGGTATTTTCTACATTTTCTCCATACTCTAACTGCTTCATACCTTTTAGTAAGATATTTTTTGCAGTCTTTCTAAAACTTTTTTCCATAATGTTTTCAATATGAAAATTAATATTATCAGTATTACCAACTAAACTCATACTATTCATGAGTAGTTGAGAAGTAGAATCTATATCAATACTATTACTTTTTTCTAGACCTTCTATTAAAGATACTACATCTATATCTATACCTTTAGAACTTAACTGTTCAGCTGTAGTCCATATAGTTTTTGATGTAGATGTTTCAAAATGATGTGTTTCTAAACCTAATTTATTAGCAATTCTTTTGACTAAAGGATAGTCTTTTATTATTGATCCAATAATATATTTTTCAGATGAGATCTCTTCAGACATCATTATCCCTCCATCTATCCTCTATTTTATTTCTATCACCTTCACACATACTAAAACAAATAGCCACCATATTAATGGCAGCTATTATAAAACCTACAATGTAAAATATATTCCAAATATTTTCGTCCATGATTTCATCCTTTACTTTAAAAAAAAAGAGCCAGCGTGAACTGGCTCTTCAACATATATTGTTATCTTTTAATTTGCAAGAAAATTTTCTTTAGAAATTTTCTTATTTACTAATTTGTCATAACAATCTAATAATTCTTTTCTGGTATTAGTATCCCAATCATCTACTGGTCCAAACTTACCCTCAAGATCATTAACATTAACACCTATATTAGTATCAAATGCATTTAGTATTTGCTCTATTTGTATTTTTGTTAATTTAGTTATAACAACTTTTTCAGGTTGAGGTGCAGTTTTAGGTGCAGGTTTAGGTGCAGGTTTACTAACTACTTTTTTTTTACTTGTAGCTTCAGCTCCATTACCATCATCGTCTTCACAATCTGCAATACCTAGTAATGTAGCAATACCATATCTTCTGGCATATGTAATTGCAGAACCAAAACCTTGTGGGGTATCTTTATCTGCATGAACTGTAGCACAACCTGCCATTACTTGTCCTGAATCATGTAATAACATTGTAGTACATGTTACATCACGATCATTAGTTTCAATACTTTGTAAAACACCTATATCAACTTCTGCTAAAATAGGCTTTACTTTATTTAGTATTCCATCTAATGTCATGTAATCAGATCTAAAATGGGGGTTCGTCCCATCTTTCTCTGCCTTCATACGAGGTAGCACCTTTATCAACGCTGGTGCTATCTTGTCTATCTCTTCTGTCTTCTGGATCATATAGATCTCCTTCCATATTTAACTCTTTATATAACTCATACTTTAATCTGTCTCTTAATGATTGAGATATTGGTTTAGCTTTATGTTCAGCATACAAATATTCATTTCTTAAAACAGATCTTAACTCTCTTTCCCAATCGCCAAGAATACTAAGCACCTTCCATTGCGTATCTTTACTTAATGTTAAGGTGCTTAATTGGTTAATACAATGTTTAGCCATTTGTATTTTGGATATATCTTCAGCTAAATCTAATGCATCATCTTCAACAACTGGTACATACAGCTGTTTGCTACTCATTAGAATGGGGTAGCTGCTGTTTGAGCTGGGTTTAATTCGTCTATAACTTCAGATAACCAACCAACTACAGCAACAGCTTCTCTTTGAGATACTGTTGGTCCAGCTATTGTATCATCTATATATACATTAAATGCACCAGTTTCTGCTTTTTTAGCAATAACTCTTTTACTACCGAATTGTATTTCAGTAATAGGTTTATTTTCTGTACCTTTAACTCTTTGCTCATAGATTCTATCAACAATACTTTTCTGACTTATAGATAACTGGGGTCTAGTATCTATAGGTGTAGAATCATCATCCCCATATATAAAACCTTTTTCCCATTTACTTAATTTATCATCGTTCTGTTTAATTTCCTCTATTTTATCTAGGTAATCTTGTTCAATTGCCATTTGATTTTCCTTTATTTTAATTTACCAGATGTCTATTGCATCTTCATTTTTAACATATTGTATAGATTTCCATATATCATATCCATCATAAACAACTTTATTATGAGGTGAATACATTATACCCATACAATCTTTACACAAATAACACCTACCACTAATCATTGGATCATCAGAAAAATAATCAGGCTCATTTTTCTGTAAGTAATGTGTTACTAAATTAGTATCTATAAAGACATCAGGTTCAGCATTTTCTACTACTGAAGCCCAATTTATTATTTCTAATTTATTTGATTTACAATATATACATTTTTCTGAATGTCTTACAGTTTCTTTTAACCATTTAATTTTATCTACTTGAGGTAAAGGTAAATGATTAAACTGTATATCTCTACGTTTAAACCATCCTTTACCATCACTAGGTTCTGTTCTCATCTTTAAATGTTTATAATTTTTTCTAGCATGTTCAGCATATTTTTCTCTATGTTTTTTGTTAAGTGTCGACATCATTACCTCCTATAATATAATCTTTAAATTGATTACAGAAAGGTGCTGCCTTACAATAACCTCTTTCACATCTTCTAGATTCTCCACGTCTAAATTCTATTTCTAATTCATCAGCATCATCTCTATTAGATATAAACATTTGAGCATCTGAACGATCTAAAAAACTTGCTTTAGGCAAAGCCTTTTTATATCCAGTAGTATTACTAACTTTAGAGTTAGTTTTTACTACTGCAAATTTATCAGGATCTGCCCATCGTTCTGCTTCACTACAGAATGGTAGTTCATCATCAGATAATATTTCACAAGAAGTATATAAAGCAATTCTTTCTTCTACATACTTTTTGATTTTATCATCTTCCCATATCTCAACTTCAACTACAGCACATTGGCTAGGTGGATAATCTCTTTCACGAAGAGCTTCAGATGATCTCCAATCTCTAGCTATAATATGTAATTTAATTTTAGATACTTCATATCCTAATTGTTTTAAACACCAAACATATACATTCATTTGTTTAACCCACTCCAATTTAGTATTACCTTGCAGTGCATTTTTTAAAATATATACAGATGTAAATTTAAAATCATTTAATTCAAATACATTAAATTCATTAGGATCTCTTTCTAATAAGTCTGGTTTAAAACTTATATTTTTATTCATATGTTTTAATATGAATCTACGTTCAGCCATAGAACCTACAGAAGCGTTTCTTTCAGCAATAAGGTGACCCATATTGCCAAAGAAACTCCATAGTAAATCTGCAACATCTTCTTGCAGTTTATCTTTATTTCTCTCCATTAAGATTTTAGCTCTAGGTGAATCAATCAGAGATGTTACAGAAACATCTCCAACGTTATCGTAGTCTTCATTAAAGGATTGAATAGCATCAGCTATACAGCTGGATATTCCTGTTCGATTCGTATACTTCACTTCTAATCTCCTTTATCTTATAGCTTTATAGCTACAATTAATTTAAATGTCAACCTCTATTATTCTTTTATTTTTATACTGTGATCTTATTCTATCTACTTCACTATCACTATACCAATTAGAAGCTTTTAATACTGATAACATTAAAAATGGTGTAGATATTTTTAAGTCATTAAAATCTTCTAAATCATAAGGTAATAAGTCAGTTAACATAATAATACCAGATGGTCTTTTAGATAAAGCAAATATAGTAGGATCAGTAAACTTAGTACCACCATATGATATTCTATCTCTATCTTTATCTTTTACAGGTATATTAGATTTGTTAAATACTTTCATGTCATTTACAAATACTTCATGATCAAATGGAAGCATAGTTACTGTAGTATTTTTACTATATTTAATTATATTAGTAATGTGATCATATACACTAGTAACAGCTTCATCAGACATAGATCCTGATACGTCTACTAATAACATTATATTGTCTACACTTTTATGTTTATTAGAAGGTATGATAAATTCAGATGAAGTATATCTTCTATTAGGTCTTCTATAATTTGGAGAACCATTAGTAGTTTTCATAATAAATTTATCTAATTCATTTCTCCAATTAAGTTTGATACTTTTCATTTTAGCAAGCATAGCTTTAACATGTTTGCTTTCATCAGCGTTAGAGCCATTTGCCATAACTATTGCAGCAGCTATTTGTGCATTAGCCTCTGCTTCAGCTTGAGTTAAATCTCCCTCAGCTCCTAATATTTCTCCACAAGAATTATTACTACAGTCTTTATGTATACCCAATTCTTTAGCTTTGTCTTCTTGCTCGCTCTTATCTTGTTCTTTTACATTATCAATAAGACGTTTCATATAGAACTCACAACTTTGTTCAATAGGATAATCCTCAAAAGGTACTTTGCCAGGCACACAACCTTTAGATAAAATACCCTCGTCCCATACATTTTCATGATCAACATGTACTAGTAAAGAGTTAATAGCTAAATCGGCTGCAACATTAAATGCTTTATGAAAATCTATATTTAAATTTTTAACAACATCATTATATTTCTTTTCTAAAACTTTCATTCTAATATGATGTTTGTTAGTAATGTGCATAGCTTCATGTTTAAGTATTTCATATATAGTTCTGTTATTTAAAGATGTAATCTGTAAAGGATTATACAACAATCTTTTACCATCTGTAGCCATTGGTGCATTTAAGTTTTCATCTTCTATAACTTGTTGTTTAACAATAATAGTAGAATAAAAAGGTGATTTACGCATAAGATGCATAATACCTTTAGACATAACGTCTCTTGCTTTCATTTGATTCTCCTTTATTATACCTATCTTTAGGTTTCTTTGCTCTAATTTTTGCATACCATTCTGGGTATCCAATACGAATTAATCCTTCAGCTAATTTTTTTTCAGAAATTTTATCTGCTTCTAGTTTCCATAAATATTCTTGCATTATTTTTTTTAAATAAATACAAGTATTATAATCCATGTAGTTAGCAAAATCCCAAAATACAATAGCTGATACTTTTCTTTTAAGATAAACATTACTTATTTTTTCTATCTTTGATCTCCATACATTCTCTGTATCAGATCTCATATCAAGAAATTCTTTAGTAAGTTTATGTCCTTTTACATTTAGATTCATAATAAATAATCCAGGGATCATGCTGTATACAGCAATCTCCCTGCCCTTTTAATTAGATGTTAATGTGAGATAACTTTTCTTCAATAGATCCTGCTACTTCTGTAACAGATTCTCTTACCATATCTGTAGTCTTGATAGCTTCAGGGGACCATTTACATATGTCTTCTCTAATAGTAGCACATGCTTCTTTAATTCTTTGGTCTCCTGTTATATTCAATTGATCTACAGTTATAGCTAAAGCTTCTAGGTTCTCTAAACTTCTTTTATATTTTTTACCTTTTTGATCTTCATCAGAAGTTCTAGATCCTATCTCTCTAACTGCTACAGTTAAACGATCTGCTATATTATGAAGTCCCTCCTTGATTTTACCATCATATTGTTTCTCCATACTTTCTCTTAGCTCACGTCTAGCTTCTTGATCTATACCTTGTATACGAATATCATTTGTTGAAGCAGCTGCTCCCATATCATATTCTATTACAAGTCTATCTTCCAGATCTTCTACAGATGGGAAGTTTTGCTCAAGTTCTCCTTTAGCTTCATCATATGAATCTTTTAGTTCATCATATCCATCAACAAATACTTCTTTATATTTGTCTTTGCATTCTGATATACGAATTTCTAATTCATTTTTGAAATCTTGGAAAGCAGAAGCTGGTATTACTCTCCAACTTTTAGTATCCCAAGGTAGTGTATGTTCTTGATAATAAGTTCTTAATTCGGATAAGGCTCTAGTAAAAGGACTTATCTTCCACTTATTAAACAAAGTTACACCAGTTTTAATCATTGATCCATCGCATTCAGTTTTCTCCTGAACGATAGATTTAGTTTGGTCACATTGTCTGTAACCTGTATCATAACTACAGTTAAGTTTAACCATAATCATTTTGTCTACTATATTAGACATAGTTACCTCCTTATACAATTAAGTGTTTGTTTTTATCAAAGAACCTTTTATACTCTTTAGTTACTAAAGCATCAGGTTCTGATTTAATAATATTATCCACCGCAAAGACCTGGATCTCTGCTGGTGCATGACTCATCAGCTTAATAGCTGCACCACATTTACCTTTGTTCTTTGTACAATAAGAAGCTATACTTACAGATAACATGTAAGTCAGATCATTCTTATAAAAGACTTCATGATTTTCATATTCATCAGGATTATTTATCATATGATCAATATCAGGTAAATCATCTTTCATCTTTTGAAATGCTAACAATTCATTAGCTGCACCATTACCTATTACTCCAGCTAAACATGGTAAAATAATATCATCAGTTTTAAATTTAACTTCTGTTGTTGCATCTAATATTTTACCAGCCATGTCTCTGGATCTTGGTGTGATCATAGCTAACTCATCGAACTCTTCATGCTTCTTAATAAGATCAGTTCTACAATTAGCAAACGCTCTAATTGTTTCATTGATATTATTATTGATAGCCCACTCATTCCATTGCTCTAAGTTACCATAAGCATGAGATGATAGGAATAAACTACATACTCTATTTCTAGCTGCCTCTGATAAAGGCGTAGTATACTGATCTGATTCTCCATTCATGGCTAATATTACATATGAGTTAGGACTAATTTTGTTACCATGTATTTCTCCACCCAGTAGTATCTGGTTAAAAGCATTTTGTACATCCGATGGTGCACGATCATACTCATCTCCAAATATAATACCATAGTCTTCATTATTATATGGTAAACATTTTGGTGGCATAAAATCTAATTTATTATCATCATTCCTATATGGAATACCACCAATTTCTGTAGCATCTATTAATCCTAGAAATATTTTCCATAGATTAAAATCTACATCCATCTTACTATTTACTGTTCTTACTAGTTCTTCTACTGCAGTAGTTTTACCACTGCCTACTCCTCCAACAATACATGCTGGTATCTTTGCTTTCCAAAGTAATAACAAAGATCTTTTTAACTGATCATGATTAATATAATTTATCATGTGACTTCCTTTCTGGGGTTAATGTTAATTACAATCCATATTTAAATTATCAACTTCACAATCTTCATCGTATTCTTCTTCCTGAAGTTCATAATTACCATTTCTATTTCTTTTCCAGTACCTTGACTGTTCTTCATCTACTTCTTTTAATAATTCATAATCACTTGCATATATATATGAATTTCCTAGATCTACATGATGTATATCATGTTCATCTCCATCATAAGTTTCTCTATAGAGAAGACCACAGCCTGGTTCATATACAGTATATTGATAATCATTATCTGGAAACCAACCTGCTATAGTTTTTATAATAGTTTCTGGTGGTCCCCAAGGGGTTTGAAAATAAAGTACTAATTCTTTTTTACTAATGCGAAAACTTAATTCAGATCCACACCATTTACATCCCCAATGTTCTACTCTATAATCGTATGATGTTTTACAATTATATTGTTCCATTAAAAAATCATCACTTGGAATTAATTCTTTAAGCATATCTCTACATAAAACATTTTGATAAGGATAATTAGAATCATCTTCATTATAACTATCTTTCCAATTATCATGTATGTCTTGTTCTAGAAATAATAAATCTAGATCATTATTTATGCATGTAAAATTGTCTGATTCAATTTTTTCTTTATTAAGTAAAGGTATAGGAACAGGTACTATTTCTTGAAAATCAAATATATCAGCTTCAAAATCTAAAGCTTTACTTAATTTTCCTGCAACTCTACCTAAATCCATTTCAGGATTATCATAAATAATTAATGTATTATCACACCAGTTAGGCATCTTCTTCCTCCAAATCTTTGATTACACATTTTATATTATCAATAGCATCTGAATGTTTTTCTAATGTTTCAAGAAAAGATAAAACACTATCTAATAAATGTAATTTATTTTCATGTTGGCTTTGCATTATTACCTCCTTTTACTTTGAATTTTTTAATTAATATGTTACATTCATACGCATGAATGAACTAGATTATATTCCTTATAAATATAAAAATGGTATTCGATATATTTTTATCGATGATGAATGGGTAAGTGAAGATACTTCAGTCTTTTTAACTAGAATGAAAGAAGCTGAAGATGTTAATTGGTTAGATATAGAACGTGCAGAACAAGAGTTACCTGTATTTGATGACTGTTTAAAGGATAGAAGAAATCTTCGTGCTGCTTTGGAAGGTATTGCAGCTGGTGGTAAAATGTTATTAGTCACTAGTAAAGCAGGTTTTTTATCTTGGAATGAGTTTGAATCTAATGCTTTACAGAAATGTAAAGTTGCTAAAAAATTATATCTACTAGCTAAAGATGAAAGACATCTTCGTAAACTTAATGCTGCTGAAGATGCATTACATGAGCGTGCTGTTGAAGGTGTAGATGAACCTATGGTAAATCATCTTGGTCAGATAGTAGGATATAAAAAGAAATATTCTGATAGATTATTAGAGGTACAACTCAAAGCTTTAGATCCTGATAAATACTCTGATAAAAAAGATGTTAATGTAAAAGGTTTAGTTCTTAATGTTGATATGGGTCTCAGGTCTGATAAAGAAATTAAAAATGAAAAAGTTTTTAATGGTTTCCAAACCGTTGATATTGAGGAACTTACAACCGAGGAAGAGAGTAATTCAGAAAATTCTAATTGACTTACTCAATTTTTTTTTATATAGCTATAGCTGAAGCGTGCTCAGTAATTTTCAATTAAAAATTACCCAGCTGTATAGCTCCCCCCAAATTAATTAGGAAGTCTGAAGCCTATACAGCCAGGTTTATTTTTTATCCTCACTAGACTAGGTCTAACTGTAGATGACTCTTCAGATACACACCTGCAACTAGGTTACTGTTCTTTGAGCTCAACCGTTCTTGCCTATGTTTCGTTTAACTATCTGTTGGATAAAAAAATCAAGGACACTTTTACAGCATGTCCAGGCTGTTAATGAAGGAAGGTTATTCAAAATTTTGACTACCCATTTGAGATTCTTTATAGAATCTTTCTTGTTCAACTGGTGTCATTCCAGTTAACATAAACTCTCTTTCTTCAGGTGTCAAAAAATGAAAACAATCTTGTATTAAAGAACCTTTCTGATACTTTAACCAAGCTTGTAATACTTTCCATTGTTTATGAGGAACATTCAATTCACGTTTTGTATTATCAAAAATAGACGATACTTGTATCGTACAAGTACCGTCTTCTTTATCTATTAGTTTCATTTCAGGTGTAATCATCAGGTTTACACTCCACAACTTGTATTACTTCTTTGGTATCGCATGCTGGTCCTTCAGCTAATTCTGGATAATCCAAGAATATCTTCTTGGCTTCTTCAGGATCCTTTGCCATACCATTCGGTAAGATATAAGATTTAGTTTCAGTGGTATGTATCTTTACTATAAACATTCTGTTGGTAAACATAATTCATACCCCATTTCTTTAGCTTTAGCCAAGAACTTTTCCCAATACTTATTTGTTGCATCTTTCTTGTAACCTCTTGGTCCACCATTCCAGATACGAGCATAAGCTTCAAAAGTACTTTGTCCTAAAGCTTTAGTTTCTTCTTCGTATTTATTTCCCCAATAGGTTAAATACTTTTTACATATTTCTTTAGAAGCTTTCACTCTATATGCATCCCATATCCAATACTCTTTATCAGTATCTGATAATTTATAAATACGATTAACATCTTGAATAACTGCTTCAGTTATTTGAAGACAGCCGACTTCATCGTCGGCTCCTCTTGCATTCTCTTTGCCATTAGATTCTATCTGTATCATTATGGCTAGAAATATTCCCCAATCAATTGGACTCATTGGTAACCTCCTTAAGTTTAAGTGGTATTTTAATACCTTGTTCTTCTATATACTTACATAGTTCAAGATACTTTTTGTTATACAATACTGCTACCTTATTACAGTAATCATTTTCTTCTTCTAATATATTTATTCTTTTATCTTTCTCATCAATAGTTTTATACAACTCTGTTACAGCTGTTGGTAATTCTAATGATATTCTTTCTATAACTTCCATAGTCATAATACACTCCTATAGTTAACTTTATACTTATGTTTCGGATACTTTAATGTTAAAGCATTTGACTTACTTAAACGTTTTAAGAAACCAACTCTGTCAGATTCTAAACTCCAATTGACAATCTCCCAAGCAAATCCTGGGTTATATGGATCATAATCTTTATGCTCATAATTCTTGTTCTTCATGCTTTTCCAATTGCTATATTCATTAAACTCTATTTTTGAACCTAATTTTCTAGCTATTACATTTCTAATATTCATAATACATACTCCTATAATTAAGTTAATTAATAATAATACAGCTCTACCGATAGAGCCAAGCGAGAGAATAATTCTACATGTGCTGTAGGATTATAAATTAAATATGCGTTTTTGTAGAGAACGCATTAAACTCTTTGTCTACTTAACTTAACTATCTGTATTATGTTTATTTGGTATAGTCGTTTTTAAATAATTAGTTAAGTATTCTATTTGTAAATTAATACCTTTGAGTTCTTCCTCTAATGATTGTATTAATAATTTAATATTAGGCTTTTCTTTTTCATCTGTCTTATCATCATCTAACGCTGTAGTATATCTATCTATGTCAAATGATATACCACCTCTGATGTATGACAGATGTCTGACTTGGGTCTTCTGATTAGCTATCATACCCTGTGTATATGCTTCAATATCCATAACATTCCTTTTATTTTATAACCCAATTATATTCAACATGTACCTTTGTAGCAATAAAAAAAGAGAGCGAGAAGCTCTCTTTTGTTATTGCTACTTGAGCACACGAAACTCATGCGCACGATAGACTGGTTCCTTGAAACCAATCTTGCGTTTAGCAATTAGTTTAGCTACTTGTTTGCTAGGTACTTTGCTATCAGAACGCTCGATTACAGACGAAAATGTTATCACATCTTTGCCTGCATTCTTCGCTAGCTCGATCATTTGCTCGAGCTCATGAACTCCATGAGATACGTTAACTCTTGCAGAGTTATCTTTCTCATTGACTGTGAAGTAGACAACATTACCATTGGTTCTGTTGCCTGCTTTATCTGTGACATTGTACAGACGACCTTTCGGTCTGTTGATGTACACAGTTCCTTTAGCGTCTGACTTCGTAGTAAACGCTGTGTCTGAATCATTATCAAACATAATATCTCCTTTATAGTAAGATAGTTAATAAACATATAGATAGATACAGAATATATCTACCAAGCAAGAGAAGCTTTACGATAGCTTTATAGCTCCTGCAGAGCTATAAAGGTATCGCTTGTGCTTCCGAAGAATGAGGAAGTATAAAGCTATAAACATCCCCGATAGGACTGTTATATGATATAGCCAGTAAGAGAGTATTCTGCATTGGAAAAGATATACTATCTATACGTACTAGCTACGCTAGTAGCTAGGGGGGGTCCCTACCCCCCTCCAACGAGACAGCTAGCTGTCGAGGGGGATAGGTATAGATAGTATATCTATATATATATATGTTGTTTATAGTATCTTACACTCTCGATATTGATCTTTCTTTTCTAAACCCCTATAAACTAAGGAGTTATGTCAACGAGCAGGCATACTGTATATTATTATTCAAGGCTAGTCTAATAGCTAAGACTAGTCTCAGACTCTCTCCTCGTAGAGGTGAGGTCTAAGGTCTCTTTAAAAAAATATTACGCTATGTAGAGGTAGGGGGGCTTTTTGTACATGGTACTCAATTTGACTAATATTTAATTATATGAGATAAGCCAATCATCACGGAGGTGATCCTTCCAGAGCAAGGACGCTGTGATGGGGGACATGAGCTCCCCCAAGTTTTTTTTAAAGGAGGTGTATGGCTAGACTTCACAAATCAAGAACATTAGTAGAAATAAGGTTATCTGATGGTGGATGGATTCAACATCCTAGAACAAAAAACTTAACATTTAAAAATATGCCAGAAGCACAAGAATGGATTTCAGAAAGAATAAGACCAGGAGAGGTTTGGAGAGTAGCCAAAGTATCTGGAGAGTTCTTTATTAAACAGGAGCTTGTTAAAAGATGAACATTAGACCTTATAAACCTGAACCTACAGCAGCAAGATTTCATAGAGACAGTTCTGACGTTAGAGGAGTAATGGGTCCAGTAGGTACAGGGAAAACAGTTATCTGTTGTATGGAAGCATGGAGTCGTATGCTAGAGCAGAAAGTAGGAACTGACGGAGAAACTCGTAAATCTAGATGGGCGTTTATTCGTAATACATATCCTGAACTTATATCTACTACTATGAAAACATGGGCTGATTGGATACCTGATGAGATATGTCATATAAATATGTCAGCACCTATTACAGGTAAAATGGATTTTTGGTTATCAGATAATACTAGAGTAGTAGCTGAAGTTATCTTTATAGCTATTGATAGAGCGGAAGATGTAAGAAAGTTAAAATCTTTAGAGCTTACGGGGGCGTTTTTAAATGAGGCATCAGAATTAGATGAACAAGTAGTAGAGATGGCATTACAAAGAACAGGTCGTTATCCTGCTAAAATAGATGGGGGAACAAATTGGTCAGGAGTAATTATGGATACTAACCCACCTTCTGATGATCATTGGTGGCATGAACGTGCTGAAGTAAAGAAACCTGTTAATCATAAATTCTTTAGACAACCACCTGCTATCTTACCAATATATGGACATAATAAATCTATACCTGAATGTTATGAGCCAAATGAAGGACAGATAAAAGGAATACCTCCTGCAGAAAATGTACAATGGCAAGATCTAGGATATCAATATTGGCTACGTCAATCACATGGTGCAGATCCAGAATGGATTAAAGTTTATCTTATGGGTGAATATGGAACGTTAATGTCAGGTAAACCTGTATATCCAGAGTATTCAGATGCTACTCATTTTCAAGAAAACTTAATTGAACCATATAGAGGATTGCCATTAATATTAGGGTGGGATTTTGGTTTAACACCAGCATGTGCATTTTTACAAGTACATCCTAAAGGAAATGTAACTATTATAGATGAATGTACATCAGAAGATATGGAATTAAGAAGATTTATAGAAGAAGTAGTAAACCCTAAATTAAAAACAGAATATACTGGTATGCCTATTATATCTGTGGGAGATCCAGCTGGTAATGCTAGAAGTCAAACAGATGGTATTACTTGTTTAAACATTATGGGTGAGTGCGGAATACCAACTGTACCAGCATCTACTAATAGTCCAATAGCTAGAAGAGATGCAGTTAAATATTATTTAACTAGAATGGTAGAAGGTTCTCCAGCTTTTGCTATAGGACCTAAAGCAATAATGTTAAGAAAAGCATTTTTAGGCGGATATAAATATAAAGAAGTTAAGACGGGTGGACAAAGCGGTAGAAAAAGATATCACGAAGTACCAGATAAAAACTTTTATTCTCATATTAGTGATGCTTTACAATATGCTTTTGTTCATATTAGAGATGGATTAAATACACCTATAGATACAATACAAACTAAACCTGCAAGAAGGTCTACTAATCAACCTGATAGGGGAGCTTGGAATTGACTATAATATAGTAACATGTTAGGAAATTTTTATGGCGCATAATAAAGAAAATATGATGAAGGGTTTAGAACTCGCTGGGAAACCTATACCTGGTATGCCTGACAATCCATTTGTAGCATCTAATGAAGAGATAGAAGCAGCTAAAGAAGAAATGGAACAAGAGATAGATTTTATAGATCAAGTACATGATCCTATATTATCTGAATTAGAATCTCATTTAGCTAATATGTTTGAAGATGCAAGACAGTGGAAAGAAGACGAAACAGATATTCAAGAAGAAATTATTGATGGATATAATAGGCGAAAAGGTAAATATAGTAAATCTAAACAAGCTAAAATAGAAGACGCTGGTTCTTCTGATGTATTTATTGGTATGACAGGTTTAAAGTGTAGAAACTTTGAATCATGGGTTCATGACGTTTATATTAATTCAAATAAAAAAAGAACATGGACGTTAAAACCTACACCTATAGTAACAATTCCAAAAGAAGAAAGACTTAAAATAGCTGTTGAAGCTATGAATGGTATTGTTGAAAATGTTGCACCAGAAAACATTACAGAAGAAGGATCATATAAAGTAGCTTCTGAAATGAGAACAAATTATATTAAAAGAGAATATGCTATTGCTTTAAAAAAAGCTCAAGCAATGTCTAGATTAATAGATGATCAAATGATAGAGGGTGGATGGATTAAAGTTTTTGCAGAAGCAATTATGGATTTATCTTCTTCTAAAGCATGTATTATTAAAGGTCCAATTATTCGTAAAAGATTAGTTAAAAAAGGTTGGAAGAAAAAAGGAAAAAAAACTGTATTAGATGTAGATTATGAAAAAGTAGTTACATTTGAAAGAGTATCTCCTTTAGATTTATATCCTGGCAGATCTAACAGAAATGTTAATGATGGACCTCTTATGGAAAAAACTAATATATCTAAAGATTCTTTATTAGCTAATAGAGAAGAAAAAGGTTATATAAAAGATAATATTGAATTTGTTTGTGATCAAGGTGGTAACGATATGTTATCATCTAATTTAAAATTTTCAGAAGAAAAAGAAGATTTAGAAAATAGAGAACATGATTATTTAAAAATGCAAAATCATAAATCTCCTGACATTGAAGCTATTGAATATTGGTGTCATTGTCCAGGACATATGTTACCTGACTATGGAATTACAAAAGATATTAATGGTAAAAAATTAGATCCATTAATGAACTATGATATAAACTGTATTACAGTAAATGGTTTAGCAGTATATGTACATTTAAATACAGATCCATTACAAAAAAGACCTTATTCAGTATTTGGTTTCTCTAAAGATATTGGAAGTTTTTGGTATCAAGGTATACCTGAACTATTAAAAAACGAACAAGATATTGCAAACGCTGCAGCTAGATCAATGGTAAATAATTTAGGTATTGCATCAGGTCCTCAAGTTGTAATACCAGATATTAATAGAATACCTGAAGGAGAAGATATTTCTTCTATGTATCCTTGGAAGATATGGCAAGGAACAAACATAGGAGGATCTACAGGTCCTTTAGTAGAATTTTTCCAACCTGATTCTAGATCAAATGAATTAATTAGTATTATGAATAATGCTATTCAGCTAGGTAATAGTAATTTAGAATTACCATCATTTGGAACAGGACCAGAAAAAGTTGGAACTGCAGGAAGAACTTCTTCTGGATTAGCTATGTTATTAAGTAATTCTAATAGAGGATTAAAAAGAATTTTATTAGGAATTGATAGATATATTTTACAACCAACAATAGAACGTTTATATAATTATAACATGATCCATCATGAAGAAGATAATATTAAAGGTGATATGAATTTTATTTCAGAAGGTGTTGTTAGTTTAATAATGAAAGAAGAATTATCAGATAAAAGAATTAATTTATTAAATGCAACTCAAAATGAATTTGATATGAAGATTCTTGGATTAGATGGTAGAGCTAAAATATTATCAGATGCTATGGAAGCTTTAGAAAGTAATTATGATGATATTAAACCTACAAAAGAAAAAATAGAAAGATTAATTCAAGAAGAAGAAACTTTACAGCAGCAACGTATTCAAGAAAATCAAATTAAAATACAAAAAGAACAAGCTATTATTGAAAGAGAATCTCAACTTGCACAAAACGAAATTCAATTAGAACAAGCAAAACTTGATTTAAAAATGAAAGAACTTGAGATAGAGGATCGTAATACAAATAAAGAACTAGATATTAGAAGACAAAAACAAACTGAAAATTTATATTCAGATATAATTAGAAGAAATGCTAAAGAAGAAGATAATGATATGTTATCAGAGTTAGCTGATTTAAAAGATAAAGGAGTAGAAGAAGATGCAAATGTCCCAACCGAACAAGGAGGAGAAACCGTTGATACGCAACCTGGTGAGACAGCAGAACTTCCAAGTGCTGATGAATTACTTGGAGCGGACACTGCAGGAGATACGGAAACTTAATGATAATCTACCTATTGAGGAGATTCAGATTGGACAAGGTAGAGCAAAAAGTATAAATAATTTAATAGAGATTTTAAAAGATTTAGCCAAGTAAAAGACATCTGATAATATCAGCCTTTTGCTAGTAGTTAATTAACCAGTACATTTCCCGAAAGGGCGTACAAAAAAAGAGGAAAAAAAATGACAGTACCAAAGCAAGCGTTGGCACAATTAGAAACAGTTGAAAAAGCCCTAGAGGAAACACAAAATGTTATTCCTGAGGATACTTCCATGCCTGTAGATGAAACACCAACAATTGAAAGTAATGTTGCAAATGTTGCAGATGGGCAAGGTTTAAACTCTGAAACATCTCCTGTAATAGAGGAGTTGCAAAAAAGTTTAGAACTTGAAAAGCAACGGACTGCTTCCCTTAAAGGGAGAATTGATTCGCAATTAAAACAAACTAATAGCGAAAACAAAGAACTGAAAAACAAACTAAATGAAATGATGACTCAGTTTAAAGAAATGAAAAAAGCCAATTCAACACCTGGCTTTAAAAGAAATCTTTCTGAGGAAGAAATTCAAGATGTTGGTGAAGATGTTCTAAAGTTACAAGAAAGAGTTATCAAAGGTACACTCGAAGAAGAACTAGAGAACGGCTCAATAAAGGAACTTGTTGAAGGTTTGGTTAAACAAAGTTTATCTGCTGAACAAAAGCAAATAAAACCTAGTATTGATCAAAATTGGTTTTGGAGTCAGGTAGATAAATTTTATCCTGGAGCTAAAGACATAAATACATCTGATAACAATTGGTTTCTTTTTCTTGAAAAATTCGATTCTATAAGCGGTCAACAATATAGGGAAGTTGGTAATAATGCTATTCAAAACGGGGATGTTCCTGCTTTGGTAGATTTATTAACTTTATACAAACCCTTACCCAAAGTTGAAGCTGTTCATACAGAAGAAATGCCGTTACATCCTGAAACAACTGCATCTGCATCTGGTATAAACAAACAAACTAAACCTGAAAAAGTTTTTACTCAGGCTGAAGTTAGTAAGTTTTATCAAGATAAAGTAACTGGAGGTTTCAAAGGAAGTAACAAAGAATGGCTAAAACTTGAAGAGGAAATAATGGAAGCCGCTGCTTCAGGTCGTATTCTGTAAGGTTACAGAAGCTTGAGGTAGCTTAACTAAAATAGAAATTAGAGGTAAACAAAATGGCTGATAATAACACAGGTAGTACTTTATCACCTTATGGCGTAGCATCTAGTAGTATATTAGGCGGAGTTTCTTCAAGCAACTTTAACCACTTAGGTAAAGCTGGATATAACTTCATTCCTACTCTATATGCTGGTCAATTATTGGTAAAGTTCTATGAGAGTTCAGTTCTTTCTGTAATTGCTAATACTGATTACGAAGGACAAATTAAATCACAAGGTGATAGTATAATTATTCGTACAACTCCGAATATTACTATTAAAGATCATACTAAAGGTATGACACTTGTAAATGAGTATCCTGAGTTAAGTTCATTAACTATGAACATTAACAAAGGTAAATATTATGCATTCGTTACTGACGATGTTGATGAAGCACAAACAGATATTAAGAGCTATATTAGCACTTTCACATCTGAGGCTGCTTATCACATGCGTAATACAATCGAGAAAGATGTACTTGCAGGAATTACTGCTGACGTTGGACTTAAGGAAACTGTTAGAGGTATTGACTTAGGTAAACTAGACGGTGGTGACCCAGCTACATCAGAAATTATTGGTCTTACTAAGGATACAATCCTTGATAAGATTATTGAGTGCGGACAACTTCTTGACGAAAATAACGTTCCAGAAGATGGTCGTTTCTTCTTGTTACCACCAAGCTTAATTAAGTTATTGAAACTTTCAGAACTTAAACAAGCTAACTTAACAGGTGACTCAGTTACTCCGTTAAGAAATGGACAAGTTGGAATGATTGATCGTTTCACTATCTACTCAACAAACAACATTAAGACTGACGTTCATGATGCTGCGGAATCTGACGCTCCTAACGAAAATGTTGTTAGTGGTGTTAAAGATAATAATGGTGGATCTGGTTCAGTTACATCTGCTACTGCAGCAGGATTCAAGAACTGTTTATTTGGACACAAAGCTGGTCTTAGCTTTGCATCTCAAATGACTAAGTCTGAGTCTATGGTAAATCCTGATGGATTCGGTACATTACATCGTGGTCTACAAGTTTACGGATACAAGGTTGTTAAACCTGAAGCTATCGGTAATCTTTATTGCTATGATGCAACAACATAAATCATATATACAGGGGAGCTTGCTCCCCTTTAACCTTTTAAAGGAGAAAAAAAAATGGCTACAGTTTATTTAAGAAAAAAAGATGATCCATATGTTTATATGGCTAATAGTACTTTATTAGAAAGAAATGATTTATTTCCTTGTAATATAGATGGAACTTTTTTAGCTACCAATAAAGATAACATGGATGCTATAGACAGTGAATTTGAAAAAACTAAAGAAGATCTGTATACAAGAGCAGAGAATTTATTAATTAAAAATTATAAAAGATTAAAATTAACTACATTAATAGGAAAAATAATAGAAGCAGAAATTAATTTAAAACTTAGTGAAAAGAAAAACTAGAGGTGAGATATGAAAATTGAAGGAATAAAACCCATTGGATTTGCAACAGAAGCTAACTTAGTTGACAATGCAAATAACGTAGCAGGTGCTGATTACGTTTATGCCTGTAATAATTTAACACAAGTAAGCACAAGTGTGAAGATGAGATTTGTTCATATAGTATCTTCAGATTTTGCATTACCTGCATTATCAGCTAGAACTACTGGATCATTTGCTGTAAATAATACTGATGCAAACAACTTTGATAACTTAACTACTGGTGGTGATGCATTTGCTACAGGATTACAAGTTCATGGCGGAGGATTTGGATTAACGCATGGAACAACTGCTGTAATTTCTGTATTAGCAAATTATACTGGTAACTCAGATAATGCAGCAACATTTACTTTTGGAGTATCTGCTGGTGGTACAGCTGTAGCTTATCCAGAAACTCTTGCTAACAATACTCGTTTATTTTTTGGAAATCTTACAGGCAAATATATTGCATCTTTTTCTTTACCCCCTAATGCTTATCTAATATTTAAAAAAGATCCTTTACAAAAAGTATTTTCTACTCCTGGTATTCATCCTACTAGTGGTAGTTCTACTACTTCTGCTGGAGTTTTCTTTACAAGGGTTGCATTAATATGATTATAGATAATATAAATATAGCTGTAAATGCTCACCTTCATCAACAAGCTAATAATATATCAAGCGCAAATATAGTTAGAGCTGTAAATAATAAATTAGATTATGATATTAGTGGATCTGGTTTTACTTCAGCAGGTAAATTTATTCATATAGTATCTAGTGATTTTGCTTATCCTGTAACAAAAGCAAAATTACATAAGA
>CEQC01008318.1_pt1 | contig 24236 bp, 28 predicted proteins | sample 531021 | NCBI WGS metagenome assembly CEQC01 (sample SAMEA2621213, study PRJEB7988) | marine metagenome | biome: marine biome (ENVO:00000447); feature: surface water layer (ENVO:00002042); material: "saline water (ENVO:00002010), including plankton (ENVO:xxxxxxxx)" | depth 5 m
CGGTCGCGGTTTCGAAATCACCACCTTGCGCAAGGACGTGGAGACCGACGGTCGCCATGCGGACGTGGCTTTCGGAACCGATTGGCAGATCGATGCCGAACGGCGTGATTTCACCATCAACGCGCTTTACGCAGCCGCGGATGGCCGGGTGCTGGATCCGGTCGGTGGCCTTGCGGATATCGCAAGCCGCACGATCCGCTTCATCGGCGAGGCGGAGAAGCGGATTGCCGAAGATCACTTGCGTATCCTCCGATTCTTCCGGTTCTTTGCCTGGTATGGCGGCGGGCGGCCGGATGCGGATGGGCTGAAGGCCAGCGTGCGCGCCAAGGAGAGCCTCGGCAAACTATCCGCCGAGCGGGTCTGGAAGGAAATAAAGGCGCTTCTGAACGCTCCGGATCCGTCCCGCGCGCTTCTCTGGATGCGTCAGACGGGCGTTTTGACCTTCCTGCTGCCTGAGACCGAGAAATGGGGCATCGACGCCATTCCGGGTCTTATCCAGGTCGAGAACGACTACGGCTGGTCGCCCGATCCGTTGCTGCGGCTGATGGCGATACTTCCGCCCGACCGGGTGCGGCTGGAGTCGCTGGCGGAGCGGCTGAAGCTCAGCAAGGCCGAAAGCCAGCGGATCTACGACTGGTCGATGGCGACACCGCCTCAGCCGACGGCCGCGGGAACCGCGCTCGACCGCTTAATGTACCGCCACGGCCGGGAGGCGGCGATGGACCGGCTGAAGATCGCGATGGCCAATGTGAAGGTCCGTGCGGCGGATGCGCAGGAGGTCGCCATGGCGGACATGGCCAAGCTGTCGGCGCTTTTGAAGCGCGCGGACAAGTGGACGCGCCCGATGCTGCCGATTTCCGGCAAGGACTTGCTGGATGCCGGCATGGCACCTGGCGAAGAGGTGGGGAAGCGGCTCAGGCTCGCGGAAGACAAGTGGGTCGAAAGTAACTTCGCGCTGGATCGCGACCGCCTGATGGAGATCGCGACCCGCACGGGGCAGAGCTAGGCAAATATCAGTGTGGCTGCCTGATCAGGCGGCCTTGCCCTTCTCGTCGGTGATGGCGGCCTTGATCCGTTCGACCATGGTCTCGCGGATGATCGTCTCGCCGTGAGCGTGACGCATGTGATCCACCGCACGCGCGACGACATCCGCCTCGGTGTCCGAGCTCGTGTGCCACGAGCATCCCGGCACGACGGCTGCACATTCGAATTTTTTCATGGTTTTTACCTCCCTGTGTGGTGTCAGAGAGACCGGTCGTTTCCGGTCACCCGGCCGACCCGTATCCGGAGGCATTCCGACTGCATCCGGCTGGGCCGGCTACACTCACAAATCTAGTCCGTTTTCGTGCGATGTGAACCCGTTTCAGGGAAAAAGAACGGTAGGGGGAAGAGACGAGAGGATCGATTCCACGTTGCCGCCCGTCTTCAGGCCGAAAATCGTGCCGCGATCGTAGAGCAGGTTGAACTCGACATAGCGGCCGCGGCGGATCATCTGTTCGCGGCGCTCGTGCTCGCTCCAGGGTTTGTCCCAGTTGGCGCGCACGATCTTGGGGTAGGCGACGTGGAAGGCTCTGCCAACGTCCTGCGTGAAGGCAAAATCGGCGTCCCAGCCGCCCTCTTCCTGTGACGAATGCAGCCAGTCGTAGAAAATGCCGCCGATGCCGCGGGCCTCGTTGCGGTGCGGCAGATAGAAATACTCGTCGCACCACTCCTTCAGCCGCTGATAGTCGGCGACGTCATGGCGGTTGCAGGCAAGCTCCATGGCGCGGTGGAAGAGACGCGTGTCCGGGTCTTCCTGGCTGCGCCGATCGTCGAGCATGGGCGTGAGGTCGGCGCCGCCGCCGAACCAGTTGCTGGTCGTCACCACCATCCGGGTGTTCATGTGAACGGTCGGCACATGCGGATTGACCGGGTGGCAGATCAGCGAAATGCCGGACGCCCAGTAGCGCGGATCTTCTTCGGCGCCCGGGATCTGCTTGCGGAACTCCTCGGAGAATTCGCCGAAGACGGTGGATGTGTGTACGCCCACCTTCTCGAAGAGCCGGCCCTTCATCACCGACATCACGCCGCCGCCGCTCTCGCCGCCTTCGCGCTCCCAGGGCGAGCGGACGAAGCGGCCCGCCTCACCCTCGCATTGCGGGTTGAAAACTTCGTCCTCGAGATCCTCGAAGCCCTTGCAGATCACGTCGCGAAGCTTCTCGAACCACTGGCGGGCGGTCTGCTTCTTGGCTTCGATGTCTGCAGGGATGTCGCGGGGAAGTTCGGGTCGTTTCATGGAGCACCTTGTCGTTTCGGCGCTCCCTTAGCACCGGCGCGGCGGAAGGCAAAGACATGTGGTGTCGCAGGCAAATGCGATATGACTCGGAATCTCGCGCGTGTGACCTTATATTCATTGCAACCGGATATCGGAGGGAGACATGCGCAAGAGCAGACCAGCGCCGCCTCTTGATGGATTGCGCCGCCAGATGGGACGCGCGCGAGCGCAGGATACGCGTCCGCGCAACAAGACTGATTCCTTCATCCGTGAAACCTTCCAGCTTGAGCGCGAAGAAGCCCGCAGCAAGGCGCGGGAGTGGTTCGACGCCTGGCCCAAGCAGGCCTACTGGACGGCTGTGGAAAGCTGGCGGCAACTGCCCGACGATCGCATCGAATTCACGATGCGGCGGCTTCCGACAGCCGACTGATCTCCTCTGATTGATCCTCAGTCCGGTTTTTTGGCCAGCACAAAACGCGGGCCCGTGCCGGTGGCCGCTGCCTCGTCCTCCGGATTGTAGAGCGCGCAGCGGTCCATCGACAGGCAGCCACAGCCGATACAGCCCTCGAGATTGTCGCGCATGCGTTCGAGCATGGCGATGCGTTCGTTGAGGTGGCTGCGGAAGTTCTCTGCGATGATCGCCCAGTCGTTCTTGTTCGGCGTGCGTTCGAGCGGCAGGGCCGCCAGACGCTCACGGATATCTTCGAGTGAGAACCCTAGCTTCTGCGCCACCATGATGAAGGAAACGCGGCGGATATCAGAGCGAATGAACAGCCGCCGTCCACCCGGTGAGCGTCGTGCCGCGATCAATCCCTCATCCTCGTAATATCGGATGGCAGAGACGGCGAGGCCGGTGCGGGCGGCGACTTCGCCGATGGAGAGGAGGGCTGGCGAAGGTTTCTGCATTTTTCCTGTGCTTTGCTCTTGATCTCAAGTTCACTTGAGAAAGTAGCATGGCCTCCAATTGAAGCAATTCTTTTCGGCACTGGAGGCAAACATGACCGTATCAACGCTCGAACACGTCAATTTCACCGTCGCCGATGCACCTGCGACAGCACGCTGGCTGTGTGACGTCTTCGGCTGGAAAATCCGTTGGCAGGGCCCGGCCATCAATGGTGGCCGTTTGATCCATGTCGGCAGCGATACCGATTATCTGGCGATCTACACCCCCAAAGCCACGAATGCGCGGGACGGAAATGATCGCAGCGGCGTCGGCAATCTCAACCATGTCGGCATCGTGGTCGACGATCTGGATGCGGTGGAAACGAAGGTCCGGACGCTCGGCTACGCCACCCACAGCCACGCGGATTACGAGCCGGGGCGTCGCTTCTACTTCGATGACGAGAACGGGATCGAGTTCGAGGTGGTGAGCTACGCTTGAGTGCCGGCCGTGCCGGGACCGAACTGGCGAAGCAGTTCGCCGGCGATCATGCCGGTGGAAATGGCCAGATTGATCGAGCGGGCTTCCGGCCGCATCGGGATCGTGACCCGCACGTCCGCGCGATCGTGAACATGCTCCGGCACGCCTGCGCTTTCGCGACCGAACAGAACGATATCGTCGGAGCGATACTCGACCTCGAAATAGGGTTTCGTGGCCTTCGTGGTCGCGAGGATGAGACGGCGGCCTTGCGCTGCCCTCCATTCCTCGAACGAAGCCCAGGACACGTGGTCGGTCAGGGATGCAATCGCAAGATAATCCATGCCCGCGCGTTTGAGCGTCTTGTCCGAGAGATCGAAGCCGGCGGGCCCGATGACGTGGATGTCGAAACCGAGACAGGCGCCGAGGCGGAGGATCGTGCCGGTGTTGCCGGGAATATCGGGCTGATAAAGGGCGATGGCTGGTCGGGTCATCCTGTCCTGCTACGCCACCCGTTCCCGCCGCTCAAGATGGTTTGTTCGAGGTGCGAGGCGTGGCGATTGCGCCACAGGATATCGGGTAGGCGGGTTGCGATGACGATTGAGGCTTCATTTTCACATTCGAAACGGCTAAAGAAAAGTCATTGTTCATCCAACCGGGGAGGCATTGATGATATCTATTGAGCGTATGCCAGACGCCCCGGCAGCCGGACGTCCACGGATCGTCATTCCGCGACTACTGGCCTAGCGAGCGCCCGCTCGTTTCCCCATTTAGCAAACAATCCGCAGCAGCACAGGCTGCGAGATTTTCCATTTTCCCGGCATCTGACGAGCGCGTTATCGCAGCTCCGGATGCCTGCCCGTCCCAGCTTCGGGCATTCAAGGATTTGACTGATGTTCAACTGGTTTGAAACGCGCCTCGATCCCTATCCCGAGACGGCACTCGATACGCCGCCGAAGGGGCTCGTGGCATTCTGCTGGCATTATTCGAAGGACGCATGGCCCTGGCTTCTCGCCATGGGAGTTCTGACGGCATTGATTTCGGTTGGTGAAGTCATGCTGTTCGGCTTCCTGGGTTCGATCGTCGACTGGCTGTCTCAGGCCGACCCCGACGGGTTCCTGCAGCGCGAGGGCTGGCGGCTTGCGGGTATGGCTGCGCTTGTGCTTGTCGGCCTTCCGCTGGCGGTCGCGCTCGATTCGCTGATCCTGCACCAGACGCTACTCGGCAATTACGCGATGATTGCGCGCTGGCAGATGCACCGGCGTCTGCTGCGCCAGAGCCTGACGTTCTTCTCCAACGAGTTTGCCGGCCGCGTCGCCACTAAGGTGATGCAGACCTCGCTGTCCATTCGCGAGACGGTGATCAAGCTGCTCGACGTCTTCGTCTATGTCAGCGTCTACTTCATCGCCATGGTGGTGCTGGTCGCCAGTGCCGACTGGGTGATGGCGCTGCCGCTTGTCCTTTGGCTGGTGATCTATGTGTGCCTGCTCATCTACTTCGTGCCGCGGCTGAAGCATCTCTCCGCCATTCAGGCCGATGCAAGGTCGGATATGACCGGTCGCGTGGTCGACAGCTACACCAATATCTCGACGGTGAAACTGTTCTCGCACAGCCGCCGCGAGGAAGACTATGCGCGTGGCGGCATGGACCGGTTCCTGCAATCCGTGCACCGGCAGATGCGCAAGATCACCTGGTTCCAGATCACGGTGCACCTCAACAATGCGCTTCTCTTGTTTCTGGTCTCGTCGCTTGCCATCGGCTTCTGGCTCAATGGCGTGGTCTCGGTCGGGTCGATCGCGATTGCCATCGGTCTGGCGCTCCGTCTCAACGGCATGTCGCAGTGGATCATGTGGGAAGTCTCGGGGCTCTTCGAGAATATCGGTATCGTACAGGACGGCATGGAGATGATGACCCAACCCGTCGACGTGACCGATGCGGAGAAGGCGAAGAATTTCGCTACCGGTCCCGGTGAGATCCGCTTCGAAAACGTGCGCTTCCATTATGGCAAGGCGCGCGGCGTGATCGAAGATCTGTCGCTCGACATCAAGCCCGGCGAGAAGGTCGGTCTGGTCGGCCGCTCCGGCGCGGGCAAGACGACGATCACCAACCTGCTTCTGCGCTTCTACAACTTGGAGGGCGGTCGTATTCTCGTCGATGGACAGGACATCTCCGAACTCACGCAGGAATCGCTGCGCGCGGCCATCGGCGTGGTGACGCAGGATACTTCGCTGCTCCATCGCTCGGTGCGTGAGAACATCGCCTATGGCCGGCCGGATGCCAGCGAAGAAGCGATCATCGAGGCGGCGCACAAGGCCAATGCGCTCGAGTTCATCGGCGAGCTTGAGGATCCCGGCGGTCGCAAGGGTTTCGATACCCATGTCGGCGAGCGTGGCGTGAAGCTTTCGGGCGGTCAGCGCCAGCGTGTGGCGATCGCGCGCGTTTTCCTCAAGGACGCGCCGATCCTGGTGCTCGACGAGGCGACCTCGGCGCTCGATTCCGAAGTCGAGTCGGCGATCCAGGAGAACCTTTTCCAGCTTATGGAAAACAAGACGGTGATTGCCATCGCCCACCGGCTGTCGACTATCGCCGAGATGGATCGGCTGATCGTTCTCGATCATGGCCGCATCGTCGAGATGGGGACCCATGACGAGCTCATCACGGCGGGCGGTCTCTACTCAGAACTTTGGTCGCGTCAGTCCGGCGGGTTCATCGACGACAGCGAAGGTAGCGACGACCAGGAAACGGCAGCGGCGGAATGATCCGCCCTGCCACCGGGTTGGAGGCGGGGATGACGAGGACTATATCAGCACCATGATCGTCAAATCCGTCGCCCGCCTGTTCGAAAGCTGGATCGATCCCTTCGGGCGCAGGGGGGATCTGCGTCCACCTGAAACCACATTCGCCTTCGTCTGGCATTATGTGCGACAAGCCAAATGGCCCTTCGTCGGCATGGCCTTTTTCGGCGGTGCGGTTGCCGTCCTCGAAGCGGCTCTCTTCTTCTTCGTCGGCCGGGTGGTCGATATTCTCGATACAGCCGACAAGGCGTCGGGCTGGTCCGGCATGTTCGCCGAGCACGGGTTCGAACTGGCCGTAATGGCGCTGATCATCCTGTTCGGGCGGTTCTTCGTGGTGGCACTCGGTGCGCTGATCGAGGAACAGGTGATCGTTCTCAACTTCTTCAACCTGGTGCGCTGGCAGTCCTATGCCCATGTGGCGCGGCAGTCGCTGTCGTTTTTCCAGAACGATTTTGCCGGCCGTATCGTCACCAAGGTTTGGTCGGCGGGGCAGGCGACCGGGGACCTGATGACCTCGCTCCTGCAGGTCGCATGGTTCATGCTGATCTACACGGTCTCGACAATGACGCTCGTCGGCCAGCTCGACTGGCGGCTGGCATTGGTCGTCGGTGTCTGGGTGGTGATCTTTGCCGTTCTGGCGCGCTACTTCGTGCCGCGCATCCGCCGCCATGCCCGTGAGACCGCAGAAGCCGGCTCCATGCTCAACGGGCGGCTGGTCGACAGTTTCGGTAATATACAGACGCTGAAACTTTTCGGCCGCGAGGACGAGAACGACAGTTACATCAAATCCGGCTTCGACCGCTTTCAGGCCACGCTACGACCTTTCGCGCGTCTTTTGACCGGCGTCCGCTCGTCCCTCGCGCTTCTGTCCGGCATCATGATCACCACGATCGCCTATCTTTCTGTCGATCTGTGGCTTGCAGGTGCCATCACCGCGGGCGGTGTAGCCTTCACGCTGGGGCTGGTTCTGCGGCTTAACATGCTGCTCGGACGCATGATGACGCAGCTCAACGGCATCATGCGCAATATCGGCACGATACAGAATTCCGCGGAACTCATCTCGCAGCCGATAGGACTGACCAATGCGCCGGATGCTCAGCCGCTCAAGGCGGAAAAGGCCGGGATCGTCTTCGATCAGGTGAGTTTCGGGTACGACCGCGAACTGCCGGTTCTCGACAAACTCTCGCTCGATGTGAAGCCCGGCGAGAAGGTCGGCCTCGTCGGTCGGTCCGGCGCGGGCAAGTCGACGCTCGTCAATCTTCTCTTGCGCTTTTACGACGTGGATACGGGCAGGATACTGATCGACGGCCAGGACATCGCAAATGTTACGCAAGGCTCGTTGCGCCGGCATATCGGCATGGTGACGCAGGACACGGCGCTTCTGCACCGCTCAATCCGCGACAATATCGCATTCGGTCGTCCGGACGCGGACGACGCAGACATTCTCACGGCCGCACGCCGCGCCGAAGCTGCGGAATTCATCTCCGAGCTCGTCGATCAGAAGGGCAGGCGGGGACTCGACGCCCATGTCGGCGAACGCGGGGTAAAACTCTCGGGAGGACAGCGCCAGCGGATCGCCATCGCCCGCGTCATGTTGAAGGACGCGCCCATCCTCGTTCTCGACGAAGCGACGTCCGCCCTCGATTCGGAGGTGGAGGCAGCTATCCAGGACAATCTCGAACATCTGATGCAGGGAAAAACGGTCATCGCCATCGCCCACCGTTTGTCTACGATTGCGCGGATGGACCGTCTCATCGTGATCGACAAGGGCCGGATCATCGAGGCCGGTACACACGCTGAACTTGTTGCAAAGCGAGGGCTTTACGCGGAACTGTGGGCGCGCCAGTCCGGTGGCTTTCTCGGCGGGGACATGGCAGCCGAGTGAACGTCCACTGTTTTTGCGCGACAAAGCGCCTCTATCCTTTTACCGGTCTGGACTTCTTGTCGCTTCCCGCTTAGAAACCGCGCAATTGACAGGATTTTGCCACAATGCGAAAGCGCGTGTGTATGCACGTTTGGGGATGGCAGAATCCTGAGCCGGTATACAGCCTGGAGAGGATGACACGCCGTGAGCGATAACACAGCAAACACCGGGGACATGGGTGGCCACGAAGAGCCGACCCGCCGCGATTTTCTCTACCTTACCACTGGCATGACTGCCGTCGTCGGCGCAGGTGCCGTGGCATGGCCGTTCATCGACCAGATGCGCCCGGATGCTTCGACGCTGGCGCAAGCCTCGATCGACGTTAACGTTTCGGCCATCGAGCCTGGCATGTCGCTGACCGTGAAATGGCGCGGCAAGCCGGTGTTCATCCGCAACCGGACCGATCAGGAAGTGCAGGAAGCCAAGGAAACTCCGCTCAGCGAGCTGAAGGATCCGATCGCCCGCAACGAAAACCTCAAGAGCGATGCCACGGCCACCGACCTCGATCGCTCCGCCGGCGAGGGCAAGGAAAACTGGATCGTGATGCTCGGCGTCTGCACCCATCTGGGTTGCGTGCCGCTCGGCCAGGCCGGTGAATACGGCGGCTGGTTCTGCCCGTGCCACGGCTCGGTTTACGACACCGCCGGCCGTATCCGTAAAGGACCGGCACCGGAAAACCTTCACATTCCGCCTTACGCGTTCTCGTCGGACGACGTAATCTCGATCGGTTAAGGGGACAGAGAACGACATGAGTTCCGATCATTCGACATACAAGCCCTCCTCGGGTTTCGAGAAATGGCTTGATTCGCGGTTGCCGATCGTCCGGATGGGGCACGACAGCTTCATCTCGTATCCGGTGCCGCGCAACCTGAACTACGCCTACACCTTCGGCGCCATGCTTTCGGTCATGCTGATGGTTCAGATCCTGACGGGCGTCGTGCTCGCCATGCACTATGTGGCCAGCACCGGCGAGGCCTTCAATTCCGTCGAGAAGATCATGCGTGACGTCAACCATGGTTGGCTGCTGCGCTACATGCACGCCAACGGGGCGTCATTCTTCTTCATTGCGGTTTACCTCCACATCGCCCGCGGTCTCTACTACGGTTCCTACAAGGCGCCGCGCGAGATCCTCTGGATCCTCGGCGTGGTGATCTACCTCCTGATGATGGCGACCGGCTTCATGGGCTACGTTCTGCCCTGGGGTCAGATGTCCTTCTGGGGCGCGACCGTGATCACCGGCTTCTTCTCGGCCTTCCCGCTTGTGGGCGACTGGATCCAGCAGTTCCTGCTCGGTGGCTTTGCCGTCGATCAACCGACGCTGAACCGGTTCTTCTCGCTGCACTACCTGCTGCCGTTCATGATCGCGGGTGTCGTGATCCTGCACATCTGGGCGCTGCACGTGACCGGCCAGACCAACCCGACCGGTGTCGAAGTCAAGTCGAAGACTGATACGCTTCCCTTCACGCCCTATGCGACGATGAAGGATGCGCTCGGCGTGTCGCTCTTCCTGATCGTGTTTGCCTGGTTCATCTTCTACATGCCGAACTATCTCGGCCACCCGGACAACTACATTCCGGCCAATGCGCTGAAGACCCCGGCCCACATCGTGCCCGAATGGTACTACCTGCCGTTCTACGCGATGCTGCGCGCGATCACCTTCAATATCGGTCCCATCGATTCCAAGCTCGGCGGCGTTCTGGTGATGTTCGGTTCGATCATCGTCCTGTTCTTCCTGCCCTGGCTCGACACGTCGAAGGTCCGTTCGGCGGTCTACCGTCCTTGGTATCGCCTTTTCTTCTGGCTTTTCGTCATCAACGCCATCTTCCTCGGATGGCTGGGTTCGAAGCCGGCGGAAGGTCTCTACACCACTCTCGCGCTGTGCGGCACGATCTACTACTTCGGCTTCTTCCTCATCATCATGCCGATCCTCGGCCTGATCGAGAAACCGAAACGCATTCCGAATTCGATTACGGAAGCGGTTCTCGAGAAGAACGCCAAGGCGTAACCGGGCAGCGAAAGGACGACAAAGATGAAAAAGCTTCTCGCAAGCATTCTCCTGGCTGCCGCTGTCTCTGGCACCTCCGTGGCCGCATTCGCAGCCGAGGAGGGCGAGCACGGACTGGCGGAGGAAACCACCCACGCCATCGCCAACAGCCACTTCCCGGTTCTCAAACCCGAGGAAGAGAAGTGGAGCTTCGCAGGGCCGTTCGGCACCTACGACAAGGCACAGCTCCAGCGCGGACTGAAGGTTTATACGGAGGTCTGTTCGGCCTGCCATTCGATGAACCTCGTGTCATTCCGCACGCTCGAGCATCTCGGCTACTCGGAAGCTCAGGTGAAAACCTTCGCCGCGAACTACGAGGTCGAAGACGGCCCGAACGCGGACGGCGAGATGTTCACCCGCACGGCTGTGCCGTCGGACTACTTCCCGTCGCCATTCCCGAACGAGGAAGCCGCTGCTGCCGCCAACAACAATGCGGCTCCGCCGGACATGTCCCTGCTGGCCAAGGCACGTGGCGTGACCCGCGGGTTCCCGACCTTCGTATTCGATATCTTCACCCAGTATCAGGAAGGTGGCCCGGATTATATCCACGCGCTGCTGACCGGTTACCAGGAGGCGCCGGAAGGTATCAAGAACACCGATGGTTCGGACTGGCAGCTTCCGGAAGGAACGCATTACAACCCGTACTTCGCCAGTGCCCCGTCGCTCGCCATGGCACAGCCGATCTCTGACGGCCAGGTGACCTATGACGACGGTTCTCCGGAAACGCTCGAGCAGTATTCGAGAGACGTTTCGGCGTTCCTGATGTGGGCTGCCGAGCCGCATCTCGAAGAGCGCAAGCGCACCGGCTTCATGGTCCTGGTGTTCCTGCTGGTCTTCGCGTCGCTGATCTATCTGACCAAGAAGTCGATCTTCTCGCGCATCGAGCACTAAGGCTCCGCGCATTGAATTGAGAACACCGCCTCCGGGCGGTGTTTTTTTGTGTACTGCATCTTGCAACACGCCCGCGCTTGCGGAAACGTTCATATCCAGATGTGACAGGGGAGCCGCCCGTGAGCGAACTCGTCGAAACGCTTAAATCCGCCATTCGCACTATCGAGGATTACCCTAAGCCGGGGATCCTGTTCCGGGACATCACCACGCTCCTCGGCCAGCCGCGCGCATTTCGCCGCGCTGTCGACGAACTGGTTCACCCCTATGCAGGTGACGGCATCCACAAGATCGCCGGCATGGAAGCGCGAGGCTTCATTCTGGGCGGCGCCGTCGCGCACCAGCTATCTGCCGGGTTCGTGCCGATCCGCAAGAAGGGGAAGCTGCCCCACGAGGTCGTCAGCATTGCCTACAGCCTCGAATATGGCGTCGACGAGATGGAGATGCACAAGGACGCGATCCGGCCCGGCGAGCGGGTTCTGCTCGTCGACGACCTGATTGCCACCGGCGGCACGGCCGAAGGCGCAGTGAAGCTCCTGAAGCAGATGGGGGCCGACGTGGTGGCAGCCTGTTTCGTGATCGACCTGCCGGATCTCGGTGGCCGCAAGAAGATCGAGGCTCTCGACGTGCCGGTCCGCACACTAATCTCCTATGAGGGGCACTGAGCCCTGCATGAAATGAGGCGGCCGCGGAGACCGCCTCTCTGTTACTCAGTCCTCGCTGGTTTCCGCTGAGGGATATGCACTGAGCACGGCGCTGTCGAATGTCATGACGGGCGAACCGCCTTCGTCGAGCGCTTCGGCGCTTCCGGTGAGGATCGACCAATCCTTGCGCCCCTTGTAGGGCTTGATGGCGGTCAGCGTGTTGAAATAGCTGATCGTCTGGCCGGCATAGACCGGTCTGATCCAGCGAAGATTGCGGAACCCCGGGGAGGGGCCGAACTCGTAGACCGGCCAGCCGTTTCTGGCTCGATCTTCGAAGCGCTTCATCGTGGTCGCCACGTTGAGCTTCATCCAGACAGCCGTCGTATGCCAGCCGCTGGCGCACAGGCCTCCGAAGAGGCTGTTGCGTGCCGCCTCGGGATCGGTGTGGAATGGCTGCGGATCGTACTTCCGGGCAAATTCGATGATGGCTTCTTCCGTGAAGTGATAGCTGCCGAGCGCAATGCGGTGGCCGATTGTGAAGTCGGGATCGCTGGTCATGCCGCAGCCTCCGGGTTCCTGACGCGGATCATCACCGGATGTTCGCTTTCAAAGAGGGTTTCGCCACGCTGGTTTTCCAAAGTCGTCCTGAAACGCACGATGCCGATCTGCGGACGTGAACCGGAACGACGCATCTCCAGTACCTCCGATTTTCCCGTCAACGTGTCGCCGGCGAGAACCGGCCGCTTCCACGCAACGAATTCGATACCCGGCGCGCCTTCACCTGCCGCACGGCTCACATAGGCGTCGTAAATCATCCGCATCATCATCGAACAGGTATGCCAGCCCGAGGCCGCGAGGCCGCCGAGAATGGAGGCTTTGCCCGCCTCTTCGTCGATGTGCATGGGTTGAGGGTCGTATTCGGTCGCGAATTCGATGATCTCGTCACGGGTGACGTGTTTGGGGCCAAGCTCGAAGGTGGTCCCGGGCTTGAGATCCTCGAAGTGGATCAGGTCTGTCATGAAGGAAATGTCCGGTCGGTTGGGAGGGCAGGCGCAGATTCACTATGGGCGTGATCTCTGTCAAATTCAGAATTTAATATATTTGATATAAGGCTGTTCCGGAAGCCGTTTCCGGGTCAACCAGGAGCCTGTCATGCTTAAAACCAATGTCGGCGGTATCGACCGCGTCCTTCGCATCATCGTCGGGCTGGCGCTGATCGCCTGTTTCTTCATTTTTCCGGAATCCGGCTGGCGCTACGCCTTTCTGATCGGACTTATCCCGCTGGCCACGGGTTTGATGTCGACTTGCCCGCTCTACTCTCTCTTCGGCCTGTCGACCTGTCCCGCCCGCAAGTCCTGAGATGAGCGTCAGTGCAGTGTCGTGTCGGAGAAGAGGTTTATCACCGCCACGCCTGCGATGATCAGCGCGATGCCGGCGACTGCAGCATTGTCGAGCCTCTGCCCGTACCAGATCCAGGCGACGACGGCTATCAGCACGATGCCCGCGCCGGACCAGACGGCATAGACGATGCCTGAGGGCATGAAGCGAAGGGCGTAGGCCAGGAGCCAGATGGCTATGGCATAGCCTATGATGGCAATCGTGCTCGGCCAGAGCTTCGTGAAACCGACCGAACGCGCCAAGGCGGTGGTCGCGATCACCTCGGCAATGATCGCGACGATGAGGGCTGCGTACACATAGAGCATGTTCATAGGGCAGCCCTCAAAATACTTTTTGACTGATCAGGTGTTGAAACGGAACAAGAGGACGTCGCCGTCCTGGACCACATATTCCTTGCCTTCGTCACGTGCCTTGCCGGCTTCCTTGGCGGCAACTTCACCACCAAGCGTGACGTAATCGTTGTAGGCGATCGTTTGGGCGCGGATGAAGCCGCGTTCGAAGTCGGTATGAATGACGCCGGCCGCCTGCGGCGCCTTGGTGCCGCGGGAGATCGTCCAGGCGCGCGTTTCCTTCGGGCCCGCGGTGAAATAGGTGATCAGGTCTAGCAGCTTGTAGCCGGCCTGGATCAGGCGATCGAGACCGGTTTCTTCCAGGCCCAACGCTTCCAGGAACTCGACCTGTTCGTCATCGGAGAGCTGTGAGACTTCCGCCTCGATGGCGGCCGAGATGATGACCGTCTCGGCATTCTGTTCCGCAGCCATGGCGTCGACCGCCTTGGTGAACGCGTTGCCGGTCGCCGCATCGCCTTCCTCGACGTTGCAGACGTAGAGAACCGGCTTGGAGGTGAGAAGGTTGAGGCTGCGCAGGATACGCAGGTCTTCCGCCGCAATGCCCTTGAGCATCACACGGACCGGCTTGCCGTCGCGCAGCAGCGCCAGCGCTTCGTCCATGACCGGGAGAAGCATCGCGGCTTCCTTGTCCTTGCCGGTCGCACGCTTGCGCATCTGCTCGGTGCGGCGCTCGAGGCTTTCGAGGTCGGCGAGCATCAGTTCGGTCTCGACGGTCTCGGCATCGGCCACAGGATTGATGCGGCCGTCGACATGGGTGATGTCTTCGTCTTCGAAGCAGCGCAGGACGTGGACGATCGCATCGACCTCGCGGATATTGGCGAGGAACTGGTTGCCGAGGCCTTCACCCTTGGAGGCGCCGCGCACGAGGCCTGCGATGTCCACGAATGAAATGCGGGTCGGAATGATTTCCTTGGAGCCGGCAACCTTTGCGATTTCGCGCATGCGGCTATCCGGCACGGCGACTTCACCGGTATTCGGTTCGATGGTGCAGAACGGATAATTGGCGGCCTGGGCCGCGGCCGTCTTGGTCAGCGCGTTGAAAAGCGTGGACTTGCCGACATTGGGAAGTCCGACGATTCCGCATTTGAAACCCATGGTTTTTCTGCTTTCGGATGTCGATTTCGTTTGCGGCAGGCTATGGGCGAAACGGGGCTTCCGGTCAAGGGCGGAGGCCGGTCAGCCCGCGCAATCCCGGGGTGTCAACAGCTGTGAAAGGTTTGCCCGATAGTATGGGGGCATGGAAACGGAACTCGCAACTTGGCACTTTGTCGCCGCGACAGTGGCCTTCGCCTTGTTCGGCGTCGGTTTCCATGTCTGCCGCGCGGTGTTCAATCTGTTTCCCGACAAGCTGTCGGACACTGCGGCAGTCAACATCTTCGTCTCGAGCGGTTACGGTTGGGCGGATCATGTTTTCGGCACGGAGTATGATGACGCCGGGTACTACCGCCTCGACAGTCTCAAGAACCTGCGCCTCGCCATCGGCTTTTCTGTTCTCGGCGGTATGGGCGCGATGCTGTTCGCGCCCGGCGTCGCGGAAGGGATCGCGAAGCTACTCGATCTCGGGCTTCAGTCCTTCATCGATCTTCTGATCTACCGGGTGCAGAATTTTCGGCTCGCGACGATGGCTTGATTGCCTGCACCGGCGGTGCGAAAATGACCTCACGTCCCACACATTCGATATAGCCGGAGAATTGCGCCATGAGCGACAAGGACACTGGGCTTGCCCCGCGGCTCAAGACCAAGCCGAAGGTCGAGAAGCCGAAGCTCTATAAGGTCATCCTGCTCAACGATGATTACACGCCGCGGGAGTTCGTGGTGATGGTTCTGAAAGCCGTGTTCCGCGTGTCGGCCGATGTCAGTCAGCGACTGATGATGACGGCGCACCGGATGGGCTCTTGTGTGATCGTGGTCTGTACGCGCGATGTGGCGGAGACCAAGGCGAAGGAAGCCAATGATCTGGCCAAGGAGGCGGGATTCCCGCTGATGTTTGCGACGGAGCCCGAAGAGTAGGGCCGGGTGGCCGGCGTCAGTCCTTACCGCCGAAGAGCTTCTTCAGCATGTCGGCCATGGGGCCGCTTTCGGGCATTTTGCCCTGCGGCTTGGCCGGCCGGGCCTGGCGGATATGCGACTGGCCCGAGGGCTTGGCAGGTTTCGCCGGCTTGGCAGGGTTTTCAGTTTTTTTTTCGGTTTGTGGCGCCTTGCCGCTGGTTGCCAGCGCCACCTTGTTCATGAACTGCGAATCCTCGCCGCGGGCGATCATGTCTGCATTGTCCGCAATCGCGTCGAGCAGCGGGTCAAGCCATTCGGCGTCGACCTTGGCGAAATCGCCAAGCACGTGATTGTGGACGCGTGACTTGTCGCCCGGATGGCCGATGCCGATGCGCATCCGCCGGTAGTCCTTGCCGCAATGGGCGTCGATGGACCGCAAGCCGTTATGGCCGCCATGGCCGCCGCCCACCTTGAGGCGCAGCTTGGCGGGGGCGAGGTCGAGTTCGTCATGCATGACGACGATATCGGCGGGAGTGAGCTTGTAGAAGCGCATGGCCTCGCCAACGGCTTCACCCGAGAGGTTCATGAAAGTGGTGGGCTTCATCAGAAGCACCTTTTCACCGGCAAGCGTTCCGTCGGCTATCTCAGCCTTGAACTTCCTGCTCCAGGGCGAAAAGGAATGGCGGCGGGCAATTGCGTCCGCCGCCATGAAACCGACATTGTGCCGGTTGTTCTCGTATTTCGCGCCGGGATTTCCAAGGCCGACGATAAGCAGCATGGAATTCTCCCCGGCGCGCCGGGACGACGATTACTCTTCGCCGCCCTCTGCTTCTTCTTCAGCTGCCTCTTCGGCGTCATCTGCCTCTTCTTCGGCATCGCTTTCAGCGGCTTCGTCGCTCTTCAGGCCGGCAGGGGCGGCGACGGTTGCGATGGTGAAGTCGCGGTCGTTGATGACCGGCGAAGTATCCTTCGGCAGTTCGATCGCGGAGATATGGACACCGTCACCGATTTCCAGACCGGTAAGGTCTGCGGTAAGCGATTCCGGAATCGAGCCGGCCGAGCAGTAGAGTTCGACCTCGTGACGGACGACGTTGAGGACGCCGCCGCGCTTGATGCCCGGGGAGGCTTCTTCGTTGATGAAGTGAACCGGGATCGCGACCTGGACCTTGGTCTTGGCGGATACGCGAAGGAAGTCGACATGCATGACGAAGTCACGCACCGGGTCGAGCTGGTAATCCTTCGGCAGCACCTGGTACTTCGTGCCATCGACGTTGATCGTTGCGGTGGTGGTCATGAAACCGCCGCCGTGGATCTTGAGGGACACTTCCTTACGCGAGAGCGCGATGGAAACGGGGTCTTTCTTGTCGCCGTAGATGACGGCGGGGATCATGCCATTGCGGCGCAGTTCGCGGGCGGACCCCTTACCAACCCGATCGCGCGCCTCGGCCTTCAGCTCATAGCTATCGTGGCTCATGAACTATTCCTTTCGAGGTTCGAATTTTGGAGCTGTCATCCGGCTTCCGATGAAGGGAGCCCGGAAAACATCAAGCGCCGTCCGGTCTGGTACGGCGCTTCATCCGCGTTGCCTCCAAGGGTGTCTGCGCGGACGTGGGGTCTATAGCGGACGGGCCCCTGCAATGCAAGGCTTCGCGGAGCATGACGCGTGGTTCGTTTTCGCCGGGCGCGACCCCCTTGCGGCAACCGCTTCGCGCGCGGGCAGACTATAAGCGTCGAACGGGAGATCGGCCAGTTCCGTCTGGCTCATGCCTGCGAGATCCGGATGGGCGAGAGGGTCGGCGAAATAATGAGTAGTCGAGGCATCGTTCGTGCGGACAAAAAAGCGGGCCGCGAAAGTTTGAAGTGCCGAGAGTGATGGCAGTTTCGTGATCATAGGTTTTTCCTTTGTTATAGTTATGGTGGATAGATATGATCGATATGACCTTCTTGCCATCGATTGTTTCTGCCTTTGATTATAGGAAAACTATATGCGTTCACTGAACCGCATCCATCTCAACGGTCTTCGGGCGGTGGAAGCGACCGGGAGGCTGGGCGGATTAAAGGCCGCTGCCGACGAACTGGGCGTCACGGTCGGTGCGGTGAGCCAGCAGATTCAGAAGATCGAACAGCAGTTCGGGCGCCCGCTGTTTTCGCGCGGGTCACGCGGCTTGGTGCCCACCCCACTCGGCGATGCAATGATCGTGCATCTGACCGCCGGTTTCAGCGAACTGGCGCGCGGCGTGGAGCGGGGCTTCGAGCGCCAGCACAAGGCGCTGGTGGTTTCCGTTGCGCCGGTCTTCGCGTCCAAATGGCTGGTCTGGCGCTTGAAGGCATTCGGGGATGCCTATCCCGACCTGCATGTGCGGATGGATGCGACGACGACAATCGTCGACCCGAACACGTCCGACGTCGATCTCTGCATCCGGGTCTTCTTCGGAACGCCACCGGGACGGAACGTATCGCCCTTGTTGAAGCAGCGGATTTTCCCCGTCTGCAGTCCGGCGATCGGCGAGACAATCCGCAAGCCAGCCGATCTCAAGGGTGTTCCGGTGATCCGCGATTCGCTGTCTAGGTTCGGCTGGGAGCTTTGGCTCGACAAGCTCGGTCTGCGGGAAAGCGATCTCGCTGACGGTCCGTCATTTTCGGATGCCGCACTTTGCCTCGATGCGGCGATTGCCGGGCAGGGGATCTTTCTTGCCTGGGAGACACTTGCCAGTGATGCGATGGCGCGAGGGCAGGTGGTGGCACCCTTCGAGGGGCGGCTGGAGACAGGCGCAAGCTACTGGCTCGTTGCCAAGGAGCACTCGCCCAAGGCCGCGGACGTTGAAAAATTCGCCGACTGGCTGCGGGCCGAGCTGGGTCGCTATTTCGAGATGATGTGAACTCTTGTCATCAAGCTGTCACGGCGCATGTGACACCGACAGGCGCGGCATCGGAGGATGGATGAACGGGCAGAACGTTTCCAAGAAAGAGCTATTCTCCGTCTTCGCGCGGATCGGGCTTCTGTCTTTCGGTGGTCCCGCAGGACAGATAGCCCTGATGCATCGCGAACTTGTCGAGGAACGGCAATGGCTCGACGAGGCGCGGTTTCTCCATGCGCTCAATTTCTGCATGCTGCTTCCGGGTCCCGAAGCCATGCAGCTGGCAACCTATGCCGGCTGGCTCAAGCGTGGCGTGACTGGCGGGTTGATCGCGGGTCTCTTGTTTGTGCTGCCGGGCTTCGCGGTGATGCTGGCGCTCTCCGCGGCTTTCCTGCTTTACGGCGATCTGCCGGCGGCGGAAGGCGTCTTGCTGGGGCTGAAAGCAGCCGTTCTAGCCATCGTGGTGCAGGCTCTCGTTCGCGTCGCGGGCAGGGCTCTGAAGACGCCGCTTTCCTGGGTGCTGGCCCCCGCTGCATTTGTCGGCATTGCGCTTCTTCACCTCCCCTTTCCGTTGATCGTGTTCGGGGCGGGAATCGTCGGGCTTGGCGTCTCTCTCGCAAGGCGAAGCGATGTCGCTGAAGTGCCGACGCTCGACGAGGTCGAGCCGGGCGGGAGTTTGCGTGCGGTGGTGATCTGGGGCGCGATCTGGCTGCTGCCGCTCCTCGTAATGCTGATGGTTCTCCATGGCCCATTCGCCGATATGGCGCTGTTCTTCACGAAAGCGGCAGTCGTGACCTTCGGCGGCGCCTATGCGGTGCTGGCCTATGTCGGACAGCAGGCGGTGGAGGTTCATGGCTGGCTGATGCCGGGAGAAATGCTGGCGGGTCTCGGGCTTGCCGAAACCACCCCGGGGCCGCTGATCCTCGTGCTTGTCTTCGTCGGCTTTCTCGGTGGCGCGCGCACGCTCGATCAGCTGCCGCTAGCAGGCGGGCTCACAGGGGGATTGGTGGCGCTGTTCTTCACCTTCGCACCGTGTTTTCTCTGGATCTTTGCCGGGGCACCGCATGTCGAGCGCTTGCGCGGAGTGCGCTGGCTGTCCGATGCACTTGCCGCCATCACCGCGGCCGTCGTCGGCGTGATCGCGAATCTCGCGGTCTGGTTCGCTTTGCATGTGCTGTTCGCTGATGTCAGCGAAGTGAGGGCAGGGCCATTCTATCTGCCGGTCGTCGAGGCTGCCTCACTCAACTGGGCGGCACTCGTCATCGCAATAGGCGCAGGCGTTGCGCTGATCGGTTTCAGGATCGGATTGCTGAAGGTTTTGGCCGCGGCAATTGTCGCGGGCCTTCTCGTCACACTTCTCGGCTGAAAAGGATCAGTCGAAGAGGCTGGAAACCGACTGTTCTGCCGCGGTCCGGTTGATTGCCTCGCCGATCAGGGTGTCGGTCGAAAGAACGCGGATATTGTGGGCGCTCTCGACGGCCGGCGTCGGCTGGATCGAATCGGTGATCACCAGCTCTCGCAGCTTGGATGCGGAGACGCGGGCAACCGCGCCACCCGACAGCACGCCATGGGTGATGTAGGCGGTGACGCCGGTCGCACCTTTGTCGAGCAGGGTTTCTGCCGCGTTGCAGAGTGTGCCGCCGGAATCGACGATGTCGTCGATCAGCAGGCAATCCTTGCCGGTGACGTCACCGATGACGTTCATGACTTCGGATTCACCCGGACGATCGCGGCGCTTGTCGACGATGGCGAGCTGGGCATCCAGGCGCTTGGCAAGTGCGCGGGCACGAACCACGCCGCCGACGTCGGGCGAGACCACCATGAGCGAGCCCTGGGCGTAACGCTCCTTGATGTCGCGGGCGAGAAGCGGGACGGCAAACAGGTTGTCTGTCGGGATGTCGAAGAAGCCCTGGATCTGGCCGGCATGCAGATCAAGCGTGAGGACGCGGTCGGCACCGGCTTCGGTGATCAGGTTGGCGACGAGCTTTGCCGAGATCGGCGCGCGGGGTCCGGGTTTGCGGTCCTGACGGGCATAACCGAAATAGGGCAGCACGGCGGTGATGCGGCGGGCTGACGACCGGCGCAGGGCGTCGATCATGATCAGCATTTCCATCAGGTGGTCGTTGGCGGGAAACGAAGTGGACTGGACGACGAATACGTCCTCGCCGCGCACGTTCTCCTGGATTTCGACGAAGATCTCCTGGTCCGCAAATCTCCGGACGCTGGCCTTGCCGAGCGGAATGTTGAGGTAGTTGCAAATCGCTTCGGCCAGGAGCCGGTTGGAGTTGCCCGCGAAAATCTTCATATCCGACTGCCTGTGATTTGCTGTCCGCGCCAGTTCCGAGCTGTTGCGCGAATGCCGCCCGGCTTTCGCGAGGGGTTTTATCCTTGTGCGCCGCGATTGCAAGCGGGGGAGCACCCCGGTGGTGAATTTTCCCGAAATTAATCGATCAAATATCTCCTTGCCTCAACTCGAGACACGGTCGATCCAGCTTTGATACTCGTCAAAGACGTCGGTTGCGATCTTTTCCATCGTTGCTGGTGGCACAATCGACCAGGCATCCGATGCAGCGCCATCCACGCTCTCCTGTCCCTGAATACGATGCAGGCGGTTGCCAGTGGGATCGAGCACGTCCCAGACATAGACGAGTGTGGTTTTGGAACCATCGTTGAAGGCCGAGAGGTAGCCTTTGAAGATGTGTTTGCCGGCCTGCTCCCCCGAGGCCTGGATCGGGATGCCGCGTTGCTGGGCTTCCTTAGCGAGTTGACGGGAGAGTGGCGTAATGGCCTCGATAGGTGCGCCGATGATGGGCGTGAAACGAATGGAGACGTCGCCAGCGCCGACCGCGCGAGAAGCGGCTTGCGCCTGCTCCACATCGGATGCCGTCGGTGTCATTGCCTGTTCGGTCTGGTTGCAGCCCGCAATAAGCAGGGCGAGCATGGCCGATGCGAGGGCGCTCGAAGTCCGGTTTCGCATTTTTCTCTTTCCCCTGACCGAAATTAAGACGGGTTCAAGGCGGTTCTGTCAATTCCGCGGTTGAATGACCCCGTTCCTGTCCGGTTTCAAGGGCGTACGAGAAGTTCCAGCGATTTTTGCGACAGTGACTGAGGCGCATCCTCGGTTGTCAGGTAGGTCTGGCCGAGCGTCATCGCGGTCTCGGTTTCAGAATCCATGATGATCATGTGCGCGAACAAGGTCATGTCGGGCGCGATCTCCGTCGGATTTCCGGCCTGGAACATCTGGTGCTCCATCCACGACGGGGTGAAGCGGGCACCGAGCGAATAGCCGCAGGCGTTCAGCCGGTGGCGGGTGAGGCCGCGCTCGTCGAGAACGGTCGCATGGGCCTGGAAGACATCACCGAATGTGTGGCCCGGTCGCATGGCGTCGACGACAGCTTCCAGCGCCTCGCGGGCGGCGTCGTAGAGTTCGAGGTGACGCGCGGTCGGCTTGCCGACGATGACCGTGCGCATCATGGCCGCATGGTAATGCATGTAGGTGCCGGCCCATTCGAGGGTGATCTGGTCTTGTGCCGAGAGCTTCCGGCGACCGGCCTTGTGGCGGCACAGAAGCGCGTCCGCGCCCGAACCTATGATGAACTCATTGCCCGGATATTCGCCGCCGCCTTCGAAGATCTTGCCTTGCATGGCGGCGAGGATTTTGGCTTCGTCGGCCTCCGGGCCGATCAGAGCGAGGCCCGCATCGAGCGCTTCATCCGCCAGTTCTGCGGCGCGGCGGACATAGGCGATCTCCGAGGGGCTCTTGACCAGACGGAGGCGGCTGACGAGGTAGGATGCGTCGATCAGGTCGCAGAAGCTCTGAAGTTGGTTGTCCAGGCGCCGGGCATTGGCGCCCGTCAGGCCGTGGGTCTCGTATTCGACGCCGACGCGCGCGCCGAGCAGGTCGAGATCGGCAAGCAGGTCCTTGAGGTCGGCTGCGGGGTCGGCCTTGGACCGGTCTGTCCAGATCACGATCTCCTCGATGGTCGAGGTATGCCGCGCCTGACGCAAATCAGCGGAGCGTGTGAGAAGCGTGAGCTTGCCTTCGGCGGTCACCACCAGGCACTGGAAGAAGCAAAAGCCGAACGTGTCGTAGCCGGTAAGCCAGTACATGCTTTCCTGCGAGAACAGCAGCATGGCATCAAGCTTCTCTTCCTGCATGCGATAGCGCAGCCGGTCGAGTCTAGCCTCGAATTCCTCGCGTTCGAAATGCAGCGCCATAGTCTCTCTCCCCAGTTTCAGTCTCTAGAGCAATTTTGATTTTGACGGAATCGGCAAAATCGAAATGCGCAAATGAATTCAGTCTCTTGTCGATCCTATCCGTTTGCACCTAAAGGCGAAACGGTCTCGCGCGGGCGATGGCTGCCGCCACGCCATTAGCCATCACGATCCCAAAATCGCAATGGCGGAAATCTGTCGTCCGTAGTCGGGTTCGCCGCGATGGGTGGTGCGGCGGTAGGAAAACCACTTGTCCTCGTCGGCATAGGTGCAGGCTTCGATCATCGCGGCGCGGATGCCGGCCTTTTCGAGCCGGTCTATCGTCATGCCGCGCAGATCGAACATGGCATGGCCGTCACGCTCGGAGGGGACGAACCAGCGTGTATTGGCCTTGTCGGCCGTCAGGGCGCGGCCGATGAATTCAGGGCCGACCTCGTAATTATCCTGGCTGATCGAGGGCCCGAGGCAGGCGACGATCTTTCCGCGCTCGGCACCGAGTTCTTCCATCTTCGCGACGGTGTTTTCAAGTACGCCGTCGAATGCGCCGCGCCAGCCCGCATGGGCAGCCCCAATCACGCCGTTCTCGGCATCGCAGAAGAGGACCGGGCCGCAATCGGCAGTGAGAACGCCGAGGATGATGCCCGGCTCGGTGGTGACCACGCCGTCGCATTTCGGCCGTTCGGCGATGTTGTCTGCGGTTGCGACATGCACATCGGCGGAATGGACCTGGTGGAGTGTGGCCAGCCTGTCGGGTTCAAGCCCGAACCATGCCGCAACGCGTGTCCGGTTCTCGCGAACCTTGTCCTGGTCGTCATCGGAGCCGAGGCCGACATTCAGCCCCTCATAGATACCTTCGGACACACCGCCCACCCGGCTGAAGAAGCCGTGCCGGATTGATGTTCCCTCGCTTGCCGCATCAAGAAGCGGACTTCGGACCGGATCGGGTCCTCGGTCTGAAGGCATGGCGTGGCACTCCTGTCGATTGCGGTCTGACGGTATCGGACGAAATTTCGTCGTCCGGGCAAGATGGGGAGCCGGTCCCTCCGCGACAACCCTTCGCGTCTGTCTATCGATTTCGGCGGGATGGTGCCGATGAAGGCGGAATGTGTCAATTCACCAGTTCCCGGAGGGAAAGCAGAGCTGGTTACTGACCGATCCTGTCGAACGGGCTCAGCGCCATTTGTCTGCCGCTGACGCAGAGAACCTTGAAAAGCTGGCCCATGGCGCCTGCGCCTTCGCCGGCAAGGCGGTTGACCGCATCGGTGATCGCGGCCTGGGTAAGGGTATCCTTGCCCGCGCCCAGACGTCCGGCCCGTTCAAGCAGGCCGAGCCCAAGCAGGAACTCGCCCTGCGGCAGGGGGCGGTGAACATGGGCGCCCGCTGCAAGTGAAGCTTCGGCAAGAGCTTCGAAATCGACGTGGCTGGTCAGGTCCGCCTCACCCGGACGATGGAGTGGCGGGTCGAATTCGTGCCGGTAGATCGCCTGCAGCGTGTCGCCGTAATTCGAGTTCAGATGCCCG
>CEQC01012218.1_pt1 | contig 23902 bp, 25 predicted proteins | sample 531021 | NCBI WGS metagenome assembly CEQC01 (sample SAMEA2621213, study PRJEB7988) | marine metagenome | biome: marine biome (ENVO:00000447); feature: surface water layer (ENVO:00002042); material: "saline water (ENVO:00002010), including plankton (ENVO:xxxxxxxx)" | depth 5 m
ACCGGACGCGCCGACGATGGCGACCGTCTCGCCCGGCGCAACATCGAAGGAGACGTCGTGGAGCGTCGGCAGGTCCGGGCGCTGCGGATAGGCGAAGGAGACCGAATCGAATGTGACCCGGCCCGCGGCCGAAACGGGCAGCGGCGTCGGGGCGGGGGGGGCTGTGATCGCAGGCTCCTCGTCGAGGAGTTCGCCGATCCGTTCGGCGGCGCCTGCGGCAAGCGACAGTTCGCCCCAGACTTCCGAAAGCGCGCCGAGCGCGCCGGCGGCGAAGACCGAATAAAGCAGGAACTGGCCGAGTGTGCCGGCGCTGAGTTCTCCGGAGAGCACGGAATGGGCGCCATACCAGAGCACGCCGACGACGCTGCCGAAAGCGATGGCGATGGCGAAACCTGTCAGGATCGAGCGGGCGGCGATGGCGCCGCGGGCGGCACGGAAGGACGAATCGACGGCGCCGGTAAAGCGCGAGCGGGCCAGGTTTTCTGCGTTGAAGGCCTGGATCGTGCGGGTGGCGCCGATGGTCTCGCCGGCCAGCGTCATGGCTTCGGCCAGCGTATCCTGCGCCTCGCGTGAGCGCTTGCGCACCTTCCGACCGAAGCCGACGATGGGGAAGACGATGAGCGGGATTGCGGCGACCACGAGGAGGGACAGTTTCGGCGAGGTGATGAACATCATGCCGATTGCGCCCGTGCACAGAATGACGTTGCGCAGCGCCACTGAGGAGGTCGCGCCCACAGTCGACTTGATCTGGGTGGTGTCTGCAGTCAGGCGCGAGACGATCTCGCCGGAGCGATTGGCGTCATAGAAGGATGCCGAAAGGCCGGTCACATGGGCAAACACGTCGCGACGGATATCGGCGACGACTCGCTCGCCGAGGGTGATGACGAAGTAGTAGCGGCCGGCAGAGGCTATTGCGAGGACTCCGGCCAACACCAGCAGCATGGAAAAATAGGTGTTGATGAAGCCCTGGTCACCACCGGTGAAACCGTTGTCGATCATGCGGCGCACGGCCATCGGCAGCGTCAGCGTGGTGCCGGCAGCCAGTGTAAGAAAGACGAGAGCGCCGAGAATCAGGCGCGGATAGCGACCTAGATAGGGGAAAAGGCGGGCGAGGGGCTTGATCGAACGGCGCTTGGCGCTGCTCTCGGACGTCTGGTCGGTCACACTTTGTCCTAACGGCTATGCTGTATCGAATGTGGGCCTTGTATCGTGGGTGCGCTTCATGTATAGGCTCGACACCGAATTTGGAAGCCGTAGGGCAGGTGCTCTGCGGCTTCATTCACGCATCAGGCCGATTTGCCGCATCCATTTGCCGGGCGAGGCCTACAGATAACGGCAGGACAGATCGATGAAGGCAGACATCCATCCCGAATACCACACCATCAAGGTCGTCATGACCGATGGCACCGAGTACATGACCCGTTCGACCTGGGGCTCGGAAGGCGAAACCATGAACCTCGAAATCGACCCGACTTCGCACCCGGCCTGGACCGGTGGCAACCAGCACATGCTGGACCGCGGCGGTCGCGTCTCGAAGTTCAAGAAGCGCTTCGAAGGTCTCGGCCTCTAAGCCGACCGAAATTTCGCCGGGCAACCGGCAAACAAGAACCCCGCCCATCCGGCGGGGTTTTTTGTTGGCTGTGAGCGGGCTTCATCGAGCGCCGATGCCTTCGAAGACGAGACGGATGATCGTTCTGATCTCGTCTTCGCTCAGAAGCTTTTCGCCAATTGCATTCAGCATCGCCTGACCGAAGACAGCGAGCAGAACCAGCGCCAGATAGCCTGCGTCTTCGTCGCGACGGATGAGTTCCTGCTTCTGACCGAGCGCAACGATGTCCGTCACCAAGCCCTGGAATGACGGGCGGTCTGCGGGTGGGGTCGCACTCGGCCGCCTCTCGGGAATTAACGCCATCCGGGCAAGCGAGGGGTTTGCCATGCACCAGTTGGCGCTGTCGATCAGCACTGTTTCGATGAGTGTCGCGGCGTTCTCGTTCGCGTCGATACGGCTGCGATAGCCGGTATCGATCGCTTCGGCGCGGGCGATGAGGGCGTGGGCAATCTCTTCCTTGGAGCCGAAGAGGTTGTAGGCGGTCTTGCGGGTGAGCCCGGCTCTGGTGGCGATCGCCTCCACGGTTGCACCGTCAAATCCCTCCTCACGGAAAATGATCTCTGCGGCATCCAGGATGAGGGCGCGGGAGCGTTCGGTGCGACTGGTCAATTTCATTTTTATACTCTAGTGTAAATTTATACGTGTGTAAAATTGGAGCTGAAGATGCTTGAGCCCTTCGGAACCGACATCTGGATCTGTGACGGTCCCGTCGTAACGGCGACTGCTGGTTTTCACTATCCTACGCGCATGGCCGTCATCCGGGTCGAAAGCGAGCTGATCGTCTGGTCGCCGGTGGCGCTGGACGATGACCACCTCCACGAGGTGACTTCGCTCGGACAGGTCCACTGGATAGTCGCGCCGAACGGTATTCACGACACGTTTCTTGCTGCGTGGCAGGCCCGTTTCCCCAAAGCGCAGGTTCTGGCGCCGCCTGGCCTTGCGGAGAAGCGACCGGATATCGAATTTGCAGGTTGTCTGGGTGAAGATCAGCATGATCGCTGGCGTGGCAAAATAGATGTGGTCCTCGTTACGGGCAACCGTATCACCAGCGAGGCAGTGTTCTTCCATCGCGCCAGCGGAACGGCGATCTTCTGCGACCTCCTGCAACAGTTTCCCTCCGACTGGTTCAGCGGGTGGCGCGCACTCGTCGCCAGGCTCGATCTGATGACGGGATACGAGCCGCGCGTGCCGCGCAAGTTCCGCGTGGCTTTTACCGACAAGACGGCAGCGCGTGATGCGATAGGCGACATTCTCTCATGGCCCGTCGAGCGCGTTCTCATGGCTCATGGTGCGCCCGTCAGATCGGCCGGGCAGGCCTTTTTGAAGCGCGCCTTCGGCTGGCTGATGAAGGCCTGACCTACTCCGCCGGTACCAGAGCAGGCCGCTCGACAGCGGTCTCGCGGATCGGCCAATGCACGGCGGCGGCGAAGAGGCCAAGGATGACGCCGAGCCACCAGACCGGATTGTAGCTGCCGAAATGGTCGTAGAGGTAACCGCCGAGCCAGACGCCGAGGAACGAGCCGATCTGGTGGTTGAGGAAAACGACGCCGCCGAGCATGCCGAGGTGGCGGGTGCCGAACATGATGGCTACGAGCGCGTTGGTCGGCGGCACGGTCGACAGCCACAGCAACCCCATGACGATCGAGAAGATGATCACCGAAGTCCCCGTTTGCGGCAGCAGCAGGAAGGCGGTAACCGCAATCGAGCGGGCGATATAGATGAGCGCCAGGAAATGCGGCTTGGAATGGCGCTGGCCGATGAAGCCCGAGGCCAGAGATCCGATGATGTTGAAGAAGCCGATCAGCGCCAGCGCAATCACCGCATAGGACGCGTCGATGCCTATATCGCCGAGATAGGCGGGAAAATGGGCAGTGATGAAGGCGACCTGAAAACCGCAGACGAAAAAGCCAATCACGAGGAGCACGTAGCTGCGGTGGCCGAGCGCTTCCCTGAGCGCCTCGGAAGCCGTCTGGGCGAAAGCGTCGCGCGGTTGGCTGCCCGAGGACGAATTGCCCCTCAGCGGAATGCCGAGAAGCGGGACCAGCAGCATCAGCGCGGCCATCCAGAGGAGCGCTTCGGACCAGCCGAAAGCATCGATCAGGCCTTGGCCCAAGGGCGCGAAGACGAACATGCCGGCAGAACCCGCCGCCGTGCCGATGCCGAAGGCGAGCGAGCGCTGTTCGGGCGCCACGTTGCGGGCGAATGCCGCCAGGATGATGCTGAAGGAGGCGGAGGCGACGCCGAGCCCGACCAGGATACCGCCACCCATGTGCAGCCAGAGCGGGGAGGGCGCGAGAGCCATGATGACGAGGCCGGCCGCATAAATCAGCCCCGACAGTGCGAGAACGCGCCAAGTGCCGAACTTGTCGGCCAGCGCGCCGAAGAATGGTTGGCCGACGCCCCAGGCAAGGTTCTGCAGCGCCATGGCGAGGCCGAAGGTCGTCCGGTCCCAGCCCTTGTCGGCGAGCATCGGCAGCTGGAAGAAGCCCATGGCCGAGCGCGGGCCGAATGAGAGCATGGCAATGGCACAGCCCGAGGCGATGATAAGCAGGGGAAGCGACGGAGATCGCCGGATTGCAGACGTATCGGTCATCGTTCTGATCTCCAGGGGCGGGCGCGGTTGCGCTGATTGCCAGAAGCTATGCGATCCATCGCCGCACACAAGTTCATAATTACGATCAAACTATCAAATTCGTTGAACTTCGGATGTGACGGTCACTCTTCCACAGGCTCGGCGCGTGGTATTGTTCCCGCCTCATTCGGTCGATAAGGAAACGGTGAAATAGATTTCAGAAGGAATTGGGGTTGGATATTATCGGCCTGGTTATCCTTGGCGTCGTCATTTTTGCACTCGTCGCCTTCCGCTCTCTCCAGAACAGGGTTCAGACGCTCGAGCGAGATCTGAAAGCTGTCGAAGATCGTTTGGCGCAGCTCGGGGCAAGCGCGACGCAGGCCGTCCCGGAGGCCGATAATCAGGCCCCTCAGGTGGAGGAAGAGACGCCAGAGGCCGAGGATGCGCCGGAAACCGCTACCGCGCGCGTCGATGCCGAAGACGAGGTTTTGACCGAGCCGTCTGCTGCGGCGTCCGTTCCCCCGCCGCTGCCATCGATTGATGCCGCGCCGGACGTCGAGCCAGAGCGCGGCTTCGATCTCGAAAGCGCGATCGGCGGACGTTGGTCCGTATTGCTGGGTGGCGTTGCCATTGCGCTCGGCTCGCTCTTCCTGGTGCGCTATTCCATCGAGGCCGGACTTCTGGGGCCGGCGGCGCGGGTGACCGGCGGCGTCCTTCTGTCCATCGCGCTTTTTGTCGGTGGCGAATGGCTTCGCCGCAGGGATACACGCGAAAACCTGCCGTCTTTCACAAGTGCTGACATCCCCGGCATTTTGACCGGGGCAGGCGCGGTTGCCGCCTTCGGTACGACCTATGCCGCACATGCGCTCTACGGTTTTATCGGCGCGGGGATTGCGTTTCCGCTGCTGACGGTCATCGGTCTTGCGAGCCTGCTGCTCGCCTCCGTTCATGGCCCGAAGCTCGCGGCCATCGGCCTGCTCGGTGCCTATGGCGCACCGCTCTTGGTCAATTCGAGCTCGCCCAACATGCTGGCCATGACCCTGCACGTTCTTGCGGTTACCGCCAGCGTGATGGCGGTCGGACGGATCCGGCAGTGGAACTGGCTGATGATCGGCGGAGCGGTCGGGTCGCTCGGCTGGACCGCCGCCCTCATTGGCGTCATTCCCTACACGGATGAATGGTTTGCCGCCTTTCACGTGATCGCGGTGGCGATTGTGCTCGCGATCGGCTTCGGCTGGGGGCGGGAGCGGCCGGCGGACCGCGAAGATCAAGCCAACAATTATGTCTCGATCTCAAGTCTGGCTGTGTTGGCCCTGATCGCAGACGTTTATGAGTTCGCTCTGGAAGCGCCCGCCAATTCCGCAATCGCGCTCGCGACGGGGGTGATTCTCGTTCTTTCCGCCTTCCGGTTCGCGGGCATGGCGCCGCTGGCCCCCTGGGCGGCCATTCCGACGACGTTCCTGGTCGGCGCACTTTACCTCGGGCGGATCGACAATCCAGCGGTCTTCGACGATCTCGCGAACGGCGCGCCGCCGATCCCGCCAGACATTCCGGCCTTCCTGGTTGCCTGTCTGGTGCCGTTGGTTCCTGTTTCCCTTGTCGCCCTTTGGACCTCATGGCGCACCGGTCGGGATGCGCCCCGGACATCGGGCTATCTGGCGATTGCGTTTGCGCTGGTTTCGCTGCTCGGGCTGATTGCCATCTACCTCCGGATTTCGGATTGGGAGACCAGTATTGGAACCGGGTTTGCCGCACTCGTGCTCGCGGTGGTCTGCGTGGGCCTGACCGAATATTTCGGCAAGTTGCGGCCGGGCGACTGGAAGGCTCCGGCGCCCGCGGTCTTCGCCGTGACGGCGATTGCTGCGCTGGCGCTTGCGATGGGCGTGGTGACCACGAAACTCTGGTTGCCGCTCGGCATGGCGCTGACGAGCGCCGGTGTCGCCTGGGTCCACCGCAGCCGGCCATTTGCGGCCCTGCCGATCGTGGCAGTCATTCTCTCGGTGCTTGCCATTTCGGGTCTCTATTTCAACATCCCGTTCGACGGCGAGGCGATCGGTACAACGCCCTTCCTCAACAAGCTCATCCTGATCGCCGGTCTGCCGGCGGCCGCCCTTCTGGTCGGTGGCGAATGGATGCGGCGTACCGGTGTCGGTCTGTGGGCCGCGCTGCAAACCTCCATCGGACTTGCGCTTCTGGCCCTGTTCGTTGCGCTTGAACTGCGCCACTTCATCACCGGCGGCAACATCGGTTCGGATGACTTCGAACTTGCCGACATGGCCGCGCAGTCGATCGCTGCGCTCGGCTTCGCCATCGGGCTGCAACTGCTCGCCCGGCGCAGCAGAGCGCAGGTCTATGATGTCGCGGCGCTCGTGGCGGGAGCTGTTAGTATCGCCATGCTGCTCATCGGTCTCGGCCTCGTGTTCAATCCGCTGTTCAGTTTCGACAGCGTCGGCGAGGGGCGAGTCTTCAACCTGCTGATGCCCGCCTATCTTATTCCGGGCCTGATGGCAGCCATCGTCACCTGGCTCTCGCGCGGGGTCCGCCCGCGCTGGTACAGGATCGGCTATGGCGCAACGGCCGGCATCCTTCTGTTCCTCTACGCGACGCTGATGGTGCGGCACGGCTTCCAGGGTGGACGGCTTGGCCTGCTCCGCTCATCGAGTGATGCCGAGGTCTGGACCTATTCGATTGTCTGGCTGGCACTTGGTGGCGCACTGCTCGCGGCAGGGCTCTATACCCGCTCGCTGCCGATGCGGATTGCTTCGGCCGCGGTCATTCTGCTCACCGTCGCCAAGGTCTTCATCATCGACATGTCGGCACTCACCGGAGCGCTTCGCGCCTTTTCCTTCATCGGCCTCGGTCTGGCGCTGATGGCCATCGGGCGTTTCTATCAGCGCATCCTGCTGAGAAGCTCGAAAGGCGACACACCTCCGAAACCGCCCGAAATACCTGGTTCGGCAACAAGTGAGCCGCAAACTGATGGCGGATGAGGGTTCACGTCGTCTGTCGCGCTTTGCGCGAATGTGAGCAAGAACTCACGCGCCGGTCACTTGCAATCCGGCGCGTGAGGACCTATCTCAAGCACATCCGGCTAACGCCGGTTTCTTTTGGAGGCCGTTATGCTCGATTTGAGCAAAAGCGGAAGTGAAGGGAGAGGCGGCATGGCTCTCATGGAAAATCAAACGCGCAACCCGGCTTCGGCTCAGGCAGCGCATGGCGGACAGACTGCGGCAGAACGCTTCGGCGTCGTCGAGCGTCCGGACCTGACCTATACACCTGAAGTGGCGGAAGCGACGGCGCATCTCTACGAGCGGGTGAAGGACCACATTCCAGCTTTCGAATGGCCGGTCTATGCGCCCTATGTCCATGCCATCAACAAACTGAAGAAAGAGCGCGGCGCGGTCATTCTGGCGCACAACTACCAGACGCCGGAGATTTTCCACTGCGTGTCCGACATCGTCGGCGATTCGTTGCAGCTTGCCCGCGAGGCGACGCTGGTCGATGCCGAGATCATCGTCCAGTGCGGCGTTCACTTCATGGCCGAGACCTCGAAGCTGCTGAACCCCGAGAAAACCATTTTGATTCCAGATGTTAAGGCAGGTTGTTCGCTGTCTGAATCAATCACGGGCGCCGATGTGCGCCTGTTGAAGGAGCGCTATCCGGGCGTGCCGGTCGTCACCTATGTGAACACGTCGGCAGACGTGAAGGCGGAGACCGATGTCTGCTGCACCTCGTCGAATGCGGTGGCTGTCGTCGAGAGCTTCGATTCCGATACCGTGCTCTGCATCCCGGATGAATATCTGGCGATGAACGTCGCCAAGCAGACGAGCAAGAAGATCCTCACCTGGAAGGGCCATTGCGAGGTGCATGAGCGCTTCACGGCCGCCGAACTGCTTGCCTACAAGGAAGCCGATCCAACGATCGAGATCATCGGCCACCCGGAGTGCCATCCGGACGTGATTGCGGTCTGCGACTATTCCGGCTCGACCTCCGGCATGATCAATTACGTCAAGGACACGCGGCCCTCGCGGGTGCTGCTGGTGACCGAGTGCTCGATGGCATCCAACATCGAGAGCGAGGTGCCGGATGTGGACTTCGTCAAGCCGTGCAATCTCTGCCCGCACATGAAGCGCATCACATTGCCGAAGATCCTCGACAGCCTCGTCAACATGACCGAGGAAGTCATCGTCGATCCGGCGATCGCCGACCGCGCGCGCCTTGCCGTCGAGCGGATGATCAATCTCAAGAACTGATAGGGGCGAGGGGCCGGAAGACATCCGGCCCCGCTCCACCTGACGCGGCTGCTTTCATTCGGAAAGTGATCCCCATGCCGACCACGGCGACCCACATCCATCCCCCCTCATCCTGGTCCGGCATCGATGATGTCGTCATCGTCGGCGGCGGACTTGCCGGTCTGTTCTGCGCGCTCAAGCTCGCGCCGCGGCCGGTAACCGTTCTTGCTGCCGCTCCCATCGGGCAGGGCGCTTCGTCTGCCTGGGCGCAGGGCGGTGTCGCTGCCGCGATGAGCGAGGGTGACACGCCTGAAAAGCATCTGGCAGACACGCTTGTCGCTGGCGCGGGCACCGTCGACGAAAAGATCGCCCGGCTGATGGTGACCGAAGGCCCGTCGCGCATTCTCGACCTTCTGGAATATGGCGTGCCATTCGACCGCGACCTGGAAGGCAAGCTGGCGCTGTCGCGTGAAGCCGCCCATTCCGAACGCCGGATCGTGCGGGTGAAGGGCGACATGGCCGGCAAGGCGATCATGGAAGCGCTCGTCGCCGCCGTGCGCAAGACGCCGTCGATCCGGGTGATGGAAGGCTATGTCGTTGAGGAACTTCAGACCGAAGGCCGCTATGTTTCCGGCGTTATCGCGCGGCCCGATGCCGGCCAATCGAAGAAGCGTGTTCTCTTCCCGGCGCGCGCCGTTGTCCTCTGCTCGGGCGGTGTGGGGCACCTCTTCGCGGTGACGACCAATCCGGCGGAAGCGCGCGGCGCGGGCACCGGCATGGCGGCCAAGGCCGGAGCGATAATCGCCGATCCGGAGTTTGTGCAGTTTCACCCAACGGCCATCGACATCGGACGCGACCCGGCGCCTCTTGCCACCGAGGCGTTGCGCGGCGATGGCGCCACGCTGATAAATTCGGCCGGCCACCGCTTCATGACCGACATCCACCCGGATGCCGAATTGGCGCCCCGCGATATCGTGGCGCGCGGAATCTTCGCTGAAGTCAGATCCGGGCGCGGCGCATTTCTCGATTGCCGCGAGGCGGTGGGCAGCCATTTCCCCGACATGTTCCCCACCGTCTACGGCTCCTGCATGGCGGCAGGCATCGATCCCGTCACGCAACCTATCCCGGTCATCCCGGCGGTGCACTATCACATGGGCGGGGTGTTGACGGACGCCGACGGGCGGACGTCGCTCGATGGCCTGTGGGCCGCGGGCGAAGTGACCTCGACCGGCGTTCACGGTGCCAACCGGCTGGCCTCCAACTCGCTTCTCGAAGCCGTGGTGTTTGCCGGCCGCATTGCCGAGAATATCCAGGGCCTTATGCCGATGCCCAAACTCACCGACTGGCACAATGCGCAGGGTGAATCCGACGATCTGGTGACGCTCGAAGACAGCCCGCAACTGAAGCGACTGCGCCACATCATGAGCGATCATGTCGGCGTCATTCGCGATCGCGAGGGGCTCGCGACCGCAATCCGCGAGATCGCCGAACTCGAGCGTGCGAACACGCGCATCCGGTTCTCCAATATTGCGACGACCGCCAAGCTGATTGCCGTCGGCGCTTACTTGCGCGAGGAAAGCCGGGGCGGGCATTACCGCTCGGACTTTCCCGAACCCGTGGACGCCTGGGAACACCGGACCTACCTCACCTTGGAAGAAGCCGACCGGGTGGTTGCTGAACTCTCCGAGAGGACTGCCGCATGACAAAAGCCTATCTGCCGGAATTGCCGTCGCTGATGGTCGAGGCGCAGGTGCGTGCGGCGCTTGAGGAAGATCTCGGACGTGCGGGCGACATCACCAGCCAGGCCACCATCGGCCCCGGCAGGAGTGCCACCTGCCTGACCAATGTCCGCGAGGAGGGCGTGATTTCGGGCATGGATCTTGCGCGAACGGCCTTCCGGCTCGTCGATCCGAAGATCGAGTTCGAGGCGCTGGTTGCCGATGGTGATCGTGTCGTTCCCGGTACGGCGATTGCCAACATCTCCGGGCCTGCCCGGTCGGTTCTGTCGGGGGAGCGCGTGGCGCTCAACTATCTCATGCACATGTCGGGGGTAGCGACCCATACCGCGCGCTTTGCCGACCTTATCTCGGATACGGCTGCAAAGGTCACCTGTACCCGCAAGACGCTGCCGGGGCTGCGTGCGATCGAGAAATATGCCGTGCGCTGCGGCGGTGGCTCGTCGCACCGCTACGGGCTCGATGACGCGATCCTGATCAAGGACAACCACATTGCTGTCTGCGGCGGCGTTCAGCAGGCGCTCGCCGCGGCCCGCGCCTTTGCCGGGCATCTGGTCAAGATCGAGATTGAGGTGGATACGCTCGAACAGTTCGCCGAGGTGCTGGAAGCCGGTATCGCCGATGTCGTGCTTCTCGACAATATGGGCCCCGAGTTGCTCACCAAGGCAGTCGAAATGAATGCCGGCCGCGTGGTTCTGGAAGCCTCCGGCAATGTCGATCTCTCGACCATTCACGCCATTGCCGAAACGGGTGTCGATTTCATCTCGACGTCGAAAATCACCATGGCTGCGCCGACGCTCGACATCGGGCTCGATATCGAGATCGGCTAAATTCAGCTGCCCGCGCGGCCGCCGAAGCGCAGGCCGGGGGCGGGGCGTTCCTCGAGAATCTGCGAGCGGAAGCGATAAAGTGCCGCCGGGCGCCCGCCGGTGCGCGACGAGCTCTCGCCGGTGGCTTCGACAAGTTCAGCGCCTTCCACCAGACGACGGAAATTCTGCTTGTGCAGGTGCCGCCCGGCGATCGCCTCGACCGTGGTCTGCAGTTCGGTCAGGGTGAATTCGGGGGGCATGAGCTCGAAGATCACCGGACGATACTTGATCTTGGCGCGCAGCCGGGCGATGGCGGTCGCGGCAATGCGGCGGTGGTCATACTGCATCTGCCCGCCGAGCGGCCGGACAAGCCCGGTGGTCGCGTAGCGGCCGTCAGCCACGCTTTCTTCCAGGAGACCCGCTTCGTAGAGAAGCTCGTAGCGGTCGAGCACGCGTTCCTCGTCCCAGGGGAAATCGTCTATGCCGAAGGCGAGGCGGATGCGCGATTGCTGGCGGGTCGTCATCTCGAGGGTCTGCGCTTCCAGGGCCCAGGCGCTCAGTCGTGGAAGGATAAGCGTGTCGAGAAGCTCTGGACGCCCCTGCCGCCAGTCTTCCCATGGAAAGAAGTCGTACCAGCCGCGCCAGCGCGCGCCGGTGCCGGAGATCGCTTCGGCGGCCTGCTTGTCGATGCGTGTCAGGGCGAGATAGCCGACCGAAACCGGATGCCCGCCTTCACCGCCATCGACGCGGTGCCGGCCGCGATCGCCGAAGGTGTAGAGCTGTTCGACATAGCCGAGGGTGAGGGCGGTGAGGCTTTCCACGCTCTGGCGCAGGCCGCTTTCAAAAGTGCGATGGCTGGCGGGATCGAAGGCGCCGAAGGGCAGGCCGTCACTGTGGCCGGTTTCCGGCCCGCCGGGCATGCAGAGAATGCGCGGAGAGGCGTCGGTGACGGCGACGATCGCTGCATTGAGCGCGATGTTGACAGGAGTGGAGAAGCTTCTGACCACGCGCGTCACCGCGTTTCCGTAACGTCGAAGCGGAAGATGTCGCCCTGGCTCGTTTCCGCGCCGCGTCCCATGGCTTCGACGGCTGCGACCAGGCGCCCGTTGCGCCCGAGAAGATCGTCGCCGATTGCGACGATGCCGGGATTGGGGGTCACATAGGGGCTGGCGGCGCGCATGCGGCGGGCGAGGGCTTCGTCGTCCTGATCGGGCGCGAGCGCCAGGGAAGCGATGAGTGTCGCGGCAGGCGAGCGCGAGATGCCGAACCAGCAATGTATGACGAGTGGTGCCGTGCGGTCCCAGTGCCGGGCGAAGTCGATGACGCGCTCGACGTGACGCACCGCCGGGGCGACGAGTCCATCGGTTTCAGCGGCAATGTCGTTGACGGCGAGGTTGAGATGGCGTTCGCGATTGATGACGGCGGGACGATGAAAGTTCTGGCCCGGGGCGATGAGGCTGATCATCTCGCGGGCGCCGTGCTGAACCGCCGCTTCTGCGATCTGGTCCAGACGACAGACGAGAAGATAGCTCATTTGCCGGCAGCTCCCTTGCTTTCGGCCGTCCTGGCGAGCCGCAAGGCCTCGATCTCGTTGAAGCGGTCCTGGAACCGGGTTTCGGCCTCACGCGTCGGCATCGGGTCGATGTCGAGCATGTCGCGGGTGATATTGCGCGGCTGGCCGAAGAAGGTTTTGGCTTCCTTCGGCGTAAATCCCGCAAGCTCCGTCGCCTCGAAATAGGCGGAGACCGTGTCGGCCTTCTTGATCATCGTCTTGATCTTGGCCGGGGTGACCGCCGGCAGGCCGAAGCGGATGTGGATCGCGCCCGTCAGTCGCGCCTCGACATCCTTGTAGCCGCCGCCTACGACCGCCTTGAAGGGCGAGATCATGTCGCCGATCACATATTCCGGCGCATCGTGAAGCAGGGTCATCAGGGCGATATCCGGCGTGTAATCCGCGCAGATTCGCGCGGCGATCGCCTCGACCATAAGGCAATGCTGGGCCACCGAGAAGGCATGATCGCCTGAAGTCTGGCCGTTCCAGCGCGCCACGCGGGCAAGCCCGTGGGCGATGTCGGAGAGTTCCACATCAACTGGCGACGGGTCGAGCAGATCGAGCCTGCGGCCCGAGAGCATGCGCTGCCAGGCTCGGGCGTCGGCGGGCATTTTGGACATTGTCAGTTTCCGCCGGACTGTGCTTCGAAGGTCAGGCCCGACCATTCGGGAAGTGACAGCGATACCGATACGCCATCGGCGGTGATGGCCAGATTTTCAGCCAGTGCATCCGCCACCCGGTCGATGCGGACGATCGCGAGCGCCTTGTCGCCCTCGACGGTGCCGAGCGTGCCGACCGGTTTGCCGTCCGCCTCGATCGAGGTGCTTGAGGCGGGCAGGGGCGCTTCACCGGCCACGATCGCCACGCGGCGGCGCGCCGTCTTCCGGTGTTTCATGCGCGAGACGACTTCCTGGCCGACGAAACAGCCCTTGGAGAAGTCGACGCCCGCATTCAGGTCCATCAGGACGTCATGCGGGAACGCGTCGGAGAGTTCGTAATCGCTGCCCGATTCCGCCACGCCATGGCCTATGCGCAGCGTATTCCAGTCGGCAAGCGAGGCATCGGCGGTGAGGTCGCCATAAGCGCGGGCCACTTTGGCCTCTTCCGGGAACCGCGTGTCGGTCACTCCGGCCTCATGTCCCTCTTCATTCCAGATCGCATAGACGCCGATGTCGGATTTTTCGTCGAACGTCACCTTGGCGCGGAGCCGATAAAGGGTGAGTCGGCGGATGAAATCGGCGACCTGGTCGGCGCGGATATCGACAAGGAAGGTGCTGCCTCCTTTCGAGATTACGAAGTCGAACAGGATCTTGCCCTGCGGCGTGAGAAGCGCGCAGGCGACGGCCTTGCCTTCGCCCAGTCCCTCGACATCGGCGGTAACCAGACGTTCAAGGAAACCAGTGGCTTCTTCCCCCCCGATCTCGATCAGTCTGCGCTCGGTCAAATGGACGGTGGGCAAAGCGGAATCTCCTCGGGCGGTTTCAGGCCCTACGTAGGGATAATCTCGATCCCGGGCAAGGTCGGCCAACACACCGGGATCAGTCGCCCGAGATGAAGAAGCGCCACTCACCTTCCGGAGAGATGCCCACCCGGAAGAAGTTGTAGGCACCGAAACTGCGCATGTCCTCAAGGTCTCCGGCGGTGACGATGCGTAGCAGCTCGACGGTTTCCTCGGGCGTCAGTTCATTGAGATCGCTGGTGACGAAATAGGGCCAGATGTAGAGATCGTTGGCGCCGCCCTCATCGACATGCACGAAGCCCGCATCGAGTACGTCGAGCATGATGGCGAGAAGTTCGATCCCTTCGCCGTCACCCGAAATCGACTTGAGATACTCAATCGGATCGTCGTCGGTCCCTGAAATGCTCAGCTGTGTGGCCGAGGGGCCGGTGCCGAGAAGGGCCCGAAGGCGTTCGGGGTTGCCGGTCCTTGCGGCCTGGATGATCAGTTCCCGCATTCGCGCGGTCGGTGCGGGCAACTCCTTGACATCGCGGAGCACCTCGTAAGTGGGGCGTTCCGGTTCGGTGACCAGCGTCTCATCATCACCCGGCAGCCGGCGTATGGCCGGCGCGGGATCAGGCAATCCGCCATCGGGGCCGATCGCCGGACCTTCCAGCGGCGGCAACGGCTTGGATAGGGCGGGAGCTTCGCTGGACGGATCGAGTGGTTCGTCAGCGGTGTCCGACAGCGCCTGTTCGGCAGCCGGTGTGGACGGCTTTATTTCCGAGAGCGCGAATGCCGGGAAGGGAGCTGCCGTCATCACAAGGCAGGCAAAAAAGGCAGGGAGGGCGCGAATCAGAACAGATCTCGCACGACACGGATGGGCCACCGCAGCCTCCGTTAGAGTTTATTGCAGGATTCGGTCCGGTGAGAACTCGCCGGAAAGAACACGCTGCCGCATTTCCGAAATCAAATGGTCAGCCCGCTCTTCACCAAGCAGCCGGACCGTTTCCTTGAGCGCCATCGTCACGGCAGCATCGGCGAGGATCTCGGGTTCAATCCCTTCGGCGACACCCTCGGCCCATGCATCCGTCTGGTATTCCAGAGCGACTTGCATCTTCTCTTGAACGATAAGCTCGTCGAGATCCCCGGCGGGATAGTGTGTGTCTTGTGTCATGCGTCCTGCCGTTTCTTACCTTAACGTTAACAAGCCTAGCACAAGTTGTGCGAAACCGGCACGCGTGGTCGCACAAATGGTTAACAGACGTTCAATTGCCATATCTGGCAACAATGTCCGCTGTCAGCGATTCACCTTCGCCGCGGTATCTGGCTTCGGCTTCGACTGCTGCATCGGAGCAACTGGTGTAGACTGATGCGAAAGTTCTGTAGCCCCGATTGTAGCCGGCAGTAAGGCGTTCGTGACGTAGTTCATCATCGGGTGCCTCGGCACCCAGAAGTTTCTCCATCGTCTCGCGCCAGACCGACTCCCCCGATTCACCGCAAAGATTGCGAAGATACTGAAGCGATCCGAGGATTTCCGCAAGTCGCAGCAGTTTTTCGTCGTAGCGGGTCGCGCCTGTCACTTCAGCCGGAGTCGGGGTGGAAACGGATTGCGCCTTCGCCGAACCGATATGACCGATGCCGACGACTACAAACATGCCAAGCGCTGCCGCGGCGCTGAAAACCCGTATACTCATGGGGGCGGTATAAACCAGTTCGACAGTCAGCGGAATGGGCAGGATTTAAGGTGGTTGTGGCTTATTAGGTCACACCGCGACCCGCGGCGAGCTTTTCGAAGCAGGCATGCATCGAGGGTGGCATGGAAAGCTGCCGGGTTTCCGAAATCCGGTACCAGCCGAGGGCTGCGGCGTCATCCATCGCTACCGGTTCGATCGTGCCTGGCTCGGTCACCTCGAAGACGGTCAGATGATAGTGCGGTTCGTCGGGTTGCCGGTCCGCAGTCAGGTCGTAGGTCGCGTAGGCGCGGGCTTCGGTCGCGATGATACCCGTCTCTTCGGCCAGTTCGCGCATTGCCGCTGCCCTGGCATCCTCGTCGGGATCCACCCGACCGCCGGGGAAGGCATACATGTTCTGCGCCGGTGGGTTGGCGCGCAACACCAGAAGAAAATGCTCGCCACGGCGGACGATCGCCGAGACTGCGCGGGGGCTCTCGGTGTTCAGCGGAACCTCGACCTCATCCATTGTTCAGTGCTCGCTGATGCAGTGGGCGTGATCGGAGAGCGTTTCGAGGACGGCGCAGTCCGACAATGTCCCCGCCTTGCAGCGCGAGATGCGCGCGAGTTCGCTCTCCAACCGCTTGAGCCTTTCGATACGCGCGCGAACGGAGCGGAGATGCTCGCCGGCGATCCGGTGAATATCCTCATGGGAAGGCGTGTCGGTGGTTTCGCTCATGCGCAGGAGATCGCGGATATCGTCGAGCGAAAAGCCGAGTTCGCGGGCGTGGCGGATGAATTCGAGACGCCGGAGGGTGTCCCGGTCATAGCGCCGCTGATTGCCTTGCGACCTTTCCGGCGCGGCAATCAGTCCCATGTGTTCGTAGTATCGGATGGTCGGAACCTTGATGCTGGTTCGCTTCGATACCTCGCCGATGGAAAACATCGCACACCCTCTTGAAGCTCTAGTGGCTAGAGGAATTACAAGAGGCTTTAGTAGCATTCAATACCTGCGAAGGAATTCCCCATGGGCGGTCATCATCATCACCATCACGTCGATCCGGATGCCGGAGACGCGCGCGTCTTCTGGGCGATCGTCGTCAATATGGCGCTTACTGTCGCCCAGGCCGTTGGCGGTATTTTCGCAGGAAGTCTCGCGCTCATTGCCGACGCGCTTCACAATTTCTCCGATGCCGTATCGCTGATCATCGCATTTGCGGCGCGCAAGATCGCCCGGCGTCCGGCAGACGAATCGATGACTTTCGGTTATGGCAGGGCCGAGGTCGTGGCGGCGCTTGTGAACTACACCACGCTCATCGTCATCGGGCTTTATCTCGCCTTCGAAGCGGTCGAGCGATTCTTCGATCCGCAGGATGTCGACGGCTGGCTCGTCGTGATCATCGCGGTGGTTGCATTGGTCATCGACCTCGTCACGGCTGCGCTGACCTTTGCCATGTCGAAATCGAGCATGAACATACGTGCCGCCTTCCTGCACAATGTGGCGGACGCGTTGGGCTCAGTGGCGGTCATCTTCGCGGGCACGCTCATTCTCCTTTACGACTGGCGGCTGATAGACCCCGCCGTGACGTTGCTGATTGCCGGCTACATTCTCTGGCAGTCCTTTGCCGAGATCGGCGGAGTGATCCGCATTCTTATGCTTGGCAGCCCGCCCGAGACCGGAAGTATGGAGCTGGTCGAGGCCTTGCGCGGTGTCGATGGGGTGGCCGACGTCCATCATGTTCACTTCTGGCAAATGCAGGAACATGAGGTCGCGCTCGATGCGCATCTGGTGATCGCGGATGAGCTTTGGGACAAGGCGGAGCGTATCCGGACCCAGGCGAGGGACCTGCTGGCCGAGCGATTCGATGTTGCGCATACCACCTTCGAACTTGAGCGCGCGGGCCATGCCTGTCACAACACGCAGCTGATTGGTCATCCCCGTGAGCACGCGCATGATCATGCCCATGGCGGTCACGATGACCACGGGCACTGAGTAAGCGAACAAACAAGGACGAGAGGCGATGTGCGGACGGTTTTCGCTGACGGCTTCGCCGGAGGAGGTTGCGGAATTCTTCGATCTCGAAGAGGTCGAGGACTTTCCGCCACGTTACAACATCGCTCCGACTCAGCCGATCCTGATCATCGCCGGCGACATTTCGCGCGCGCCGGGCGACAACCGGTCGAATCGCAGGCCACTTCTGGTGCGCTGGGGTCTGATTCCGTCCTGGGTGAAGGATCTCGAGAAATTTCCGCTTCTGATCAATGCCCGCTCGGAAACGGCGGCCGAGAAGGCCTCGTTTCGCGCGGCCATGCGCCATCGCCGGGTGCTGATTGCTGCCTCGGGATTTTACGAATGGCATCGTCCCCCCAAGGAGCTGAAGGAAAAGCCTGTACCCTACTGGATCCGTCCGGCCCATGGCGGCATCGTCGCCTTCGGCGGGCTGATGGAAACCTACATGACGCCCGATGGCGCTGAGATCGATACTGGCGCCATCCTGACCACTAGCGCCAATTCCGCGATCGCGCCCATCCATGACCGGATGCCGGTGGTGATCAAGCCGCAGGATTTCGAGCGTTGGCTCGATTGCAAGGCGGGCGAACCGCGCGATGTGGCCGATCTCATGAAGCCGGTCGATCAGGACTTCTTCGAAGCGATCCATGTGTCCGACCGGGTGAACAAGGTCGCCAATTCCGGGCCGGATTTGCAGGAACGGGTTGCGGAAACCCCGAAACCGATGGATAGCAGACCGGAACCCAAGGCGGACAAACCCGCCGGCCCGCCCGACCAACTTAAGCTGTTCTGATCCTCATCACCATGTCTCCACTGTTTGCACCGGCGCTTTCCGGCTTTTTGCTCGGCGCTTCGTTGATCATCGCCATCGGCGCGCAGAATGCCTTTATCCTGCGCCAAGGGCTGTTGCGGCGCCATGTCTTCATTCTGTGCTTTATCTGTGCGCTTTCGGATGCGGTCCTGATTGCGCTGGGTGTTGCCGGTCTGGGGGCGATCATTGCGGGGTCGCAGCTTCTTCTCACCGCCGTCACGCTCGGCGGCGCGGCGTTTCTGGCCTGTTACGCGGTTCTGGCCTTCCGCCGGGCGCTCAATCCCGAAGCGATGAAGGCGGCCAATGAGGATGGCCTGTCTCTCAAGGCGGCGATTGCCACCTGTCTCGCCTTCACCTTCCTCAACCCGCATGTCTATCTCGACACGGTGCTGCTTCTCGGAGGCCTTTCCGCGCGCTTTGAAGGGGAGGCGCGTCTGGCCTATGCGATCGGTGCGATGACGGCGTCCTTCGTCTGGTTCTTCGGGCTGGGCTATGGAGCGCGGCTTCTCGCGCCGCTGTTCGCCAGGCCTTCGGCGTGGCGGGTGCTCGATCTCATCATCGCGCTCGTCATGGCCGGTCTGTCGGCTTCCCTCGTCCACCGCTTCTTCGCCGGTTGATAAGCCAGCGCTTTCAGACATCTTGACCGTTCGGCGGCGACGCGCCATAAGACCAGCATGAAAACGCTTGGCACCATTGCCATCTGCATTTGCCGGATCATTATCAGCTAGCCCCACCGCTGGCTCGGCCGTTTTCGTCTCCTCGCTCGACATGAAAACCGACCCGGCCAGCGGGAGGCCGGCATAGGGGATTTATGTCAGCAATGACCGAGACACCGACGCTCAGGTTCCACAATACGCTCACGCGGACGAAGGAGGATTTTGCCCCCATCGATCCTGAAAACGTGCGCATGTATGTGTGCGGACCGACTGTCTATGACTATGCCCATATCGGCAATGCGCGGCCAGCTATCGTCTTCGACGTTCTGTTTCGGCTGCTGCGCCATGTCTATGGCGCCGATAACGTGACCTATGTCCGCAACATCACCGACGTCGACGACAAGATCAACGCGCGGGCGTTGCGCGATCATCCCGAGCTGCCGCTCAACGACGCGATCGCGGAAGTGACGAGCCGCACCGCCGAGCAGTACATGACAGACGTGACGGCACTCGGCTGCATTGAGCCCACCGTGCAGCCGCGCGCAACCGCTTACATCGCGGGCATGGTGAAGATGATCCAGACGCTGATCGAGCGCGGCCATGCCTATGTGGCCGAGGGCAAGGAGGGTCGGGAGGTGCTCTTTGCCGTGGGCTCGATGCCGAACTACGGCAAATTGTCGAACCGCAAGCTGGAAGACCAGCAGGCGGGTGCGCGCATTGCGGTCGAGGAGCACAAGAAAAACCCGGCGGATTTCGTGCTCTGGAAGGAATCGGCCGCCGATGAGCCTGGCTGGGAAGGTGCCTTCTCGGAAGACGGCGAGGCGGTTGCCATCCATGGCCGTCCCGGCTGGCACATCGAATGCTCGGTGATGAGCGAGGCGCATTTGGGCGAAACCTTCGACATTCATGGCGGCGGACTGGACCTGATATTCCCGCACCACGAAAACGAGATCGCCCAGTCGACCTGCGCGCATGGCAACAGCCGCATGGCCAATGTCTGGATGCACAACGGCTTCCTGCAGGTCGAAGGGCAGAAGATGTCGAAGAGCCTCGGCAATTTCTACACAATCGCTCAACTGCTTGAGACCGACACCTTCGCGGGCCGGAAATGGCCGGGCGAGGTGCTGCGCCTTGCGATGCTTATGACGCACTATCGCGAGCCGATCGACTTCTCCGCCAAGCGGCTGGAAGAGGCCGAGCGTATGCTCGCCAAATGGCCGTCGGGTGGCGACGCCTCGGGTGAGGTTCATCCGAGCGTGATCGCAGCGCTCGCGGACGATCTCAATACGGTGGCGGCGATCCAGGCATTGCATCAACTGGCGAACTCCGGCGCGCCCGAATTCGCGGCTAGTGCTTCACTGCTCGGTGTTCTGCCGAAACAGGTCGAGGTCAATGATGATCTTGCCAAGGCCATCGGCGCACTTGTCGATATGCGGCTCGAAATGATCAAGGCGAAGAACTGGGGCGAAGCCGACAAGATCCGCGACGATCTCGCCGCCAAGGGCATCCAGCTCAAGGACGGCAAGGATCCCGACACCGGCGAGCGCGTGACGACGTGGGAGCTGAAAAGGTGACTACTTCACAAGGTCATTCCGGCGGGTGCCAGTGCGGAGCGGTGCGGTTCCGGGTGCATGGGACGCCGACCGATTCGTCTGTCTGCTATTGCCGCATGTGCCAAAAGGCCTCGGCTTCTCAGGCGCTGGCGCTCGTTTCCGTGCGTGGTTTCGAGGTCGAGTGGACTCGCGGCCAGCCATCCTGGTTCCAGAGTTCGAATGCGGCGCGCCGCGGCTTCTGCAATGCTTGCGGCACGCCGCTGGCCTATGACGCGCCCGACGGGCTGGCGCTCTCCGTTCTCGCCTTTGACGATCCGGATCGATTTTCGCCAGTCGTCGCCTATGGCATTGAGGGCAAGCGTATCTGGTGTGATTCCGTGCCGTCGCTGCCGGAACGGCACACAATGGAGGATGAGGAGGCCGCCCCGTTCTTGGCGCAACTCGTCAACTACCAGCATCCCGACCACGATACCGATCAGTGGCCGGCGGAGGACAGTGCGTGAGCGGGGACGACCAGGCATCACAGACCGACGCAGAAGCGCAGAGCGGTGGCTGCCAATGCGGGGCGGTGCGCTTTCGGGTGAGCCATCTCGGCCGGCCGTCTATTTGCCACTGTCGCATGTGCCAGAAGCAGTTCGGCAGTTTCTTCGGTGCCTTCGTCAGCGCCGATCAGGCGCATCTTGAGTGGACGCGTGGCCAACCATCCTGGTTCCGCTCATCGGCGAAGGTCCATCGCGGCTTCTGCAGGTCTTGCGGTACGCCGCTGACCTATCGCCATCCCGGTGGTATCGAGCTCGCCATCGGCGCTTTTGATCATCCCGAACGGTTCGAGCCGCAGATCCAGGTCAACCATCACCAGCGGCTGCCGTGGATCGATACGCTTTTTGAAAAGCCGGCCTTCGATAGCGAGGAAATGACGACCTTCTTTGCTTCCATTGAAAGCTATCAGCATCCCGACCACGATACCGAAAAGTGGCCTGACGACGACGAGACGACAGATGAATGAGAAAATGACAGAACTGCGTGGCCTCTACCCGGAGATCGAGCCTTTCGATTCCGGCCATCTCGATGTCGGGGACGGACATTTCATCTATTGGGAGCGTGTCGGGACGCCGGGCGGCAAGCCTGCAGTGTTCCTCCATGGCGGGCCGGGCGGCGGCTTCAGCGAACAGCACCGCCGGCTTTTCGATGCCGACCTCTACGACGTGATCCTGTTCGACCAGCGCGGTTGCGGGAAATCGACGCCGCATGCCTCGCTGGAAGCCAACACGACCTGGCATCTGGTCGCCGACATGGAAAGGCTGCGCGAGATGGCGGGCTTCGAGAAATGGCTGGTCTTCGGCGGATCCTGGGGCTCAACACTGGCGCTGGCCTATTCGGAAACCCATCCAGAGCGGGTCTCCGAACTTGTCCTGCGAGGGGTCTATACGCTGACCAAGGCCGAGTTGTCCTGGTACTATCAGTTCGGCGTCTCGGAGATGTTCCCCGACAAATGGGAGCGGTTCATCGCACCGATTCCGGAAGACGAACGCGGCGATCTGATGGCGGCCTATCGCAAACGGCTTGTCGGAGAGGACGAGGAGGAGCGTCTGAAATGCGCGCTCGCCTGGAGCAAGTGGGAGGGTGAAACCATCACGCTTATGCCCGAGCCGCAGACGAGCGACCACTTTGGCGAAGACGGTTTCGCGCTCGCCTTCGCACGGATCGAGAATCATTATTTCGTTCACGGCGGCTGGCTCGAGGAAGGGCAATTGCTGCGGGACGCCCACAAGCTTGCCGACATTCCCGGCGTTATCGTCCATGGCCGTTACGACATGCCGTGCCCGGCAAGATACGCCTGGCAGTTGCACAAGGCGTGGCCGAAAGCAGATTTCCATCTGATAGAGGGCGCCGGCCATGCCTTCTCGGAACCCGGTATTCTCGATCAGCTGATTCGCGCGACCGAACGTTTCGCCAATCCGGAGAAGAATTGATGTTGGACCATATTGGTATTCACGTTTCCGATTATGCCGCCGCCGCCCGCTTTTACGATGCGGCCTTCGCCGCACTCGGCGGCGCTCTGGTGATGACCGTTCCCACCGAATACACGGGCGGCCGCCATGTTGGTGGCTATGGCAGAGGTAAACCCGATTTCTGGATCACCGAAGGGGAGGCACAGACGCCTCCTGTCCACGTTGCCCTGACTGCCGACAATCGCGCACAGGTCGATGCCTTCTACAAGGCGGCGATGGCGGCGGGCGGCCGGGACAATGGCGCGCCGGGTATCCGCGAACATTATCACCCAAATTATTACGGCGCGTTCGTGCTCGATCCGGACGGCAACAATATCGAGGCGGTTTGTCACAAGCCGGAATGAGATGAGCAAAGAACGTATCTACCTTTTCGACACGACCCTGCGCGACGGGCAGCAGACACCCGGCATCGACTTCTCGCTCGAGGACAAGATCGCGGTTTCCTCGCTGCTCGACAATTTCGGCATCGATTATGTCGAGGGCGGTTATCCGGGCGCAAACCCCACGGATACGGCCTTCTTTGCAAAGAAGCGGACCGGGCATGCGGCCTTCGTCGCCTTCGGGATGACCAAGCGGGCAGGGGTGTCTGCCTCCAACGATCCGGGGCTCGCAGCCCTCATCCAGTCGCAGGCCGATGCGGTGTGTCTCGTGGCGAAGAGCTGGGACTACCACGTCAAGGTCGCGCTCAATTCCACCAATGAGGACAATCTCACCTCGATCCGTGAATCGGTCGAAGCGGTGGTCCAGTCCGGCAAGGAAGCGCTTCTCGACTGCGAGCACTTCTTCGACGGATACAAGGCAAACCCCGAGTATGCGACCGCCTGCGCCAGAACCGCCTATGACGCGGGCGCGCGCTGGGTGGTGCTGTGCGACACCAATGGCGGCGCGCAGCCGGGCGAAATCGCCGAGATCGTCAGGACGCTGATCGCTGCCGGCATTCCTGGCGATCACCTCGGCATTCACGCGCACAACGACACCGGTCAGGCCGTCGCCAATTCGCTGGCTGCAGTCGAAGCTGGCGTGCGGCAGGTCCAGGGCACGCTCAACGGCATCGGCGAACGCTGCGGCAATGCAAACCTGATCACGCTGATCCCGACGCTGGCGCTCAAACCCTATTATGCAGAGCGGTTCGAGACCGGCTTGTCGAAGGACAAGCTCAAGGAGATAACCGCGCTCAGCCATGCCTTCGACGAGATGCTGAACCGTTCGCCGGGCACGCAGTCGCCCTATGTCGGTGC
>CEQC01003082.1_pt1 | contig 23786 bp, 30 predicted proteins | sample 531021 | NCBI WGS metagenome assembly CEQC01 (sample SAMEA2621213, study PRJEB7988) | marine metagenome | biome: marine biome (ENVO:00000447); feature: surface water layer (ENVO:00002042); material: "saline water (ENVO:00002010), including plankton (ENVO:xxxxxxxx)" | depth 5 m
GCTATCATTAGGAAACAATGCTCCTACATTAGATGGTTGAACGTTTGGCATTTGCACACCAGATACTACAGGCTTAGCTCTTTCATTAACCACAGGAGCCTCCATATCTATTTCAGTAAAGCTTAATTCTTTTTCGTCAGCTGGTCTAGTGTTTTTAGGTTTGATATTAATATTTTTTAGCAGCTCCTCTCTATTACCTGCAAAGGCAGCTTCCAACGCAGGTTTTTGTTGTTCAAGTTGACTCATAATTTGTTGCTGATCTATAGGACCTAATGCGCCTTGGCCAACTAAACCAGATGTTAATTGTGAGATAGTTGATCTAAATTTTGGATAACTTTTAATTTCACCTCTAACACCACTTAATAATAATTTAGTCGCTCTTGGATCAGATATAATCCTAGAAAATGCATATGGTAAACCTAAAACAATAGTTGCCACGGGAAGAACACTTTCACCCGAAGCTGCACCAATTGTTAAAGCTCCAAGTTGAGTTATAGCTCCAGCTTGTTTTAATTGTATAAAAACAGTTCCAGCACCTTTTCCAGTTATACCTGGTGGCTTAACTGCACCTTCAACAAATCTAGCAGCGTTAGAATATTCTCTTAAATTTTTAATTTGTGTTTTAGTTAATAAATTTGAATTGTCTAATAAATTTTTATTTTTTTCTAAAAATCTAAACATACCTTTAGAATCTAAAATTGTATAATTATCAACATCTTTTAAACCAGCTTCTGAAAATTCTTTAAAAAATTGTGCTCGCACTGAATCCTTTATAATTTCAGCTCTTGGAACAGCAGGAACTAATTTTCCACCAATTTTAACTTTAGTATCTAACATATCAAAAAAAGCATTAGTCACAGACGCATCATTAGCTTGTACTATTTTTTTATAAAGTGCCTCATGACCAGAAGGTGAATCAAGAAACTTTGCAATTAAATTTTTTGTAAACAGTTCTCTATTTACCGTATTTAGAGAATCAGCTGTTTGTCTTATAGTATTAAATGTTGCACCTAATGCTCCACCAACACCAGCAGGTATAGGAGTTTGATTTAACAAAGCTTCAACTCTTTTATATGCCTCTGCATAAAAAGTTTTTAAATATGGATTAGGATTATTTCTTACAACTGTATTCAAATATTGTCGTAAGTCTAATAATCTTTTAGCTGATATATTACCAGTTGCACTATTTAAATAAGCACCTACTTGATCTAATACTCCAGATATTTCTGGTGGCACTCCAGTGGTTGCTTTTTTCGGATCTCTTGGAAATTTTTGTGCTAGTGCGATTCTTTCTTCATCTATGAATTGTCTTAAACCAGTTTCTGCTTTTACAACTCCTTTACCTCCATCTGCTCGTACTAGATTAGCATTAAATGTTTTTAATTTACCAGCTGCGTCGTAGGGTGCACCTTTACCAGTGACATTATAGATTTCTGCTGGTCCTAATTCTTCAACAGCTTTTGCTAGTTGATTATTTGCTTTGGCTCTTATGCCATCGAATAAACCTTTACTATCTGTTAGATATTTATTTAATATGGCACCTATGCCAACTGTTGGCGGAATATTCGCAGCCTTTAAGGCAGCTAAATTTCCCTCTACCATTGTCTCAAAATTTTCTTGTAGCATGGTTCTTCCTAATAATTGACCCTCTCTTATAGCGCCTCCTGTTAAAGATGATGCAGATATATTTTGTAAAAAATCAATTGTGCTATTTTCAAACATTTGTCCTGCTGTAATACCAGGACCCGTTCTAGGAAAAAATCCTGTTGGATCATCTAATTTTGCTAACAGCTCTGGACTTCTAGTTTTTACTCTTTCATATATTTTTTTAAGTTGTGCTTGTCCTTGCTTAGATTTATCTGTTAATATTTTTAATTGGAATTCAGTTAACGAATCGTCAAAAGCTGCATCCGTTGGTTTACTTAATTTAGCAATCTCATCAGCATTTAAACCTTTTGTGTTAACATCTCTTATAGCTTGTAAAAATCTTTTTTCTTTTTGAAAAGTAGCAAATGCCTGTTTACTGTTAGTTATTCCATTTAATTTAACATTTTTTACTTTATTATATATTTTAGCTAATCCACCTGCTAATCCGAATCCGGCTAATTCACCAAGTCCACCTTGTAATGCTCCTCTAGTAACTTCTCTAACTATATCTTCTCTTGGATCAAATACTTGAGATAAAGCTGCACCTGAAGCACCCCCTGCAGCCGCACCAGCAGTCCCCGTTCCTACTCTTGCAACAGTTCTTGATTTAGCAATACCATCAACAGTCTTCTGTGAGATATTTAATAAAGGTCTAGAAAACCTAGCTACTCTTGATAATAATATTGGAATACCTGCAACAGGAAAAGCAGCACCCGCAATACCACCAGCAATAGATAATCCGACCTCTGTCACCAATCTTCCAAAACTAGGTGAGTTTAAATAAGACTCTGTATTTTTGTTATACTTACCAAAATCTGCTTCAGACATGACATCCATCGGAGAGATATCAAATTGAGCTTCTCCATCTAAAACGGGATTACCAGTTTTTGTTTGTCCTTGATCTCTTCTTTTAAAAAATAAATCAATGGCCAGTTGTTCTCTGTTATCTGGCTCATCCCCTTTAATTTTAAATTTTTGATCCTTTACAATTATTTCACCCATATTAATTCATAGAGATGTCTATTGCATCTCCCTCCTTTTTATAAGTCACCGATTGCTTATATTTGTTTTCAATATTTTGCGTAATGCCTTTTGCTTGCATAGTTAGATAAGCTGATTCCATATCCATACCAGCATCTGTCGCTAATGCAATCGCTGTGTTAGCATATTCTTTAAGTGCTTCCATCTTTGCATCAAATGCAACTACTGTATCTCCTGTTGTGGGCATAAAACTTTCAACTCTTTTAAATTCTTGGTCGGAAACTGCTGCTCCAGAAATAGCCTTTAAGAAGAAGGATTTAGTTTGTTCTAATTGTGCTGCCATTTTAGCATAATCTTTTGCTCCCTTAGAGCCAAAAACTTGCCCAACTGTATAGTATGTTCTTGATGGTATTGAACCTAATCCAACAGGTTTTCCTAAGTCTTTGTAAATTCTATCAGCGCTATTCAAAACAGATAACGTAGATTTATTTTCTCTTAAAGCTTTCATTTGACCTTCAGTAGGTTTACTTTTAATCTGAAACTCACCTGTGCTTTCTTCTATTTGTGCAACTGTGCCTGGTGGTAAACCTCTTGCTTTTACCTCTTCTTTGGTCATAGTTCTAAAACTTTTTTTCTTCTTAGGTCTAATTTTAGCTAACTGCACTGCAGTTGCAGGTAAACTTGTTACACCTTTTGCAATATCCCCCACTGCACCTGCAAATAAACTTTGTCCTGGTTTTCTCACACCACCTAATAAAGATGATGCTAATTGCATACCCATGATTGCTCTTTCTTGCTCAGGACTAAAAATCATATTATCATTAATGCTATCTTCTTGAACTTCGCCACCTTCTTGAAATTTTTTAATATTAGCTAAACCACCTATTTTTAATTTTTTAGGTTTCATTGAGTCCAGATATTTTTTTCTAAACAATGGTCGAAGTAAAGTTTTCTCCATCTTTAACTCCTTGGTCTTGTAAATTGATAAGCTGAGTAAGCACCAAGACCTGTACCTAATGCTGTAGATAACGGATTAGATCCGGGAGCCGTGGTTGCTGTAATTGAACTTTGTGTTGTAGGTAAGTTTGTCATGATACCTTTTAAAAACTCTAGTCTTTGGAAAGGCTCAAACTGTCTTTGTAATTGTGTTTGTCTTTGTGCTTCAAGAGTTTGTTGACCAAGACCTCTCTGTACTGCACCTGCTTGTAATTGGCTTTGTATATCAGCTAAACCCATTTGCTGTTGTTGAGCACCCATTGCTCCTAATAATTGACCTGCTTGTAATTGTCTTTGTCTTTCACCTTGTGCAGCAGCTAATGCAGTTTGAAAACCTTGCGCTCTTTGTTGACCAATTAAATTTTGTCTGTTTCTTTCTATCTCCGCTTGAGCTATGCCTTGTCTGCCACCACCAAAAGCCCCAGATCTTACAGCTTGTGCTGACAATTGATTTGTTGCCATTTGCGCTTGTCTAGTAATCTCATCTGTTACATAACTTTCAAACGGATTAAAAAAAGAAGATATGTTTGGAGCTTGTTGAGCTTGTAATACAGATCCTATTCCTGCTGTAGTTGTTGCTTGACCTACTCCTGTTTGTCCCGCTTGAGTAAAAGCAGCTTGTTCTAGAGGTGTTGCAGGTGCAACTTGTAATGCTGGTAATGCTACAGGTTGAGCTGCTAAAGCAGCCGCTTGATCATACAATGCAAGTTTTCTTGACTCTACCGCTGGAGCTTCTCTAGCTATATTAACCTGTGTGCCCGAAGTTGATGCTGGCGCACCGCCTCCTCCTCCTCCAGAACCTCCAAAAATAAAACTCATTTAAACTCCTTTGTATATAAATATCTTTTTACTTGCCAGCCCATAGTTTTTAAAAAAGGTTGCCATCCTGGTCTAGCGTGAACAGCAATCTTTTTGCAATCATTTTGTATTGCAAAATTTTCAATCATCTCTGCAGCTTCTTTCTGCCACAAATCTCTTTTTACACCTCTAAGCAAAATTACTTCTGCTTGTTTATAATTTGGTAATTGAGTAACTCTTGTTACAAATACACCAAAAACTTTATAGCTTTCACCATCGTCAGAACCAAACATCATAAACAATTGATTCTCACCTTTGAGGATTGTATCTTTAAGATGTCCAATTGACATTGGATACCCATCATACTTTAAACCCTCTTTAAGCATAAACTCAACTAGTGACCAATATTTTTGTACAGCTTTAGGTTCAACGTGTAATACGTTTACCTCTTTTGCTATTTTAATTGGTCTTGCTACCATTTAACAAATCATAAACTCTTTTAAATCTTTTTTGTTGATCATAAAAGAATTCAGCTCCCTTTGATCTCATGCTTTTTTCGCTACCTGGACTTGCACCAGCTATAATACCTGCCCCTAAAACTGCATCCGCTCTTGATACAAACTCTCCATCAGCTAATTGTGCTAACATAGTATCTTCATCTTTATCACCGTTTCCAGAGCCATCCTCAACATAGCCCTTTGCTCTTACATAATTATTATGATCTTTTTCATTATGATCTGTTTTTGAAGGTAAATAATTTATTCCTCCTTCATTAAATTTTTTAATTTCTGCTAGACCACCCTGTGCTGCATATAAAGTTTCATCACCAACAACCTCATCAATGGATACCTGACCTGTCACTGGCTCAAAACCAGATTTAAGTTTTGCAGTTTGTTTTTTATATTCTCTAGTATAATCTTCTTCAGTAAAAGGTGGTTTAACTGGTTCCTCTCCAGAGTCCATTAAACCTAATGCTGTACCACCTAAAAATATTTGTTGACCTGGACTTAAACCTAAAATACCAGAACCCTTCATAGCAGCTTTAGCTTCAGCACCTTTTAAGCCTGCTAACTCAGCCTCTTTAGCTGTAAGACTTTTTTCACCTATAATTTTTTGTAAAATATTTTTATCAGCTGCTGATTGACCTTGACCAAAACCTAATGAACTAAAAGGTGACATTGATCCTCCCGGACCTGTAAAAGCCCCTACATTACCAAACTTACCTAAACCATAAGATGCACCGCCTATTATAGCTGCATCTCTTAAGGCTCTTTTAGTTGATTTACCTCGTAATTTTTGTACGCCAAATGTGGCTAATGCTAGTGTAAATGGATCCATAATTTATTTCTCTCGTTTAACCTACATTTTACAAGAGTTATAGCCATCAATCAAGATTACAACAATTTTACTTTTTAGTGAATTCTTGCATTAATCTGCCAGTGTAAGCATATTCTCCAATATGCATCAGCTCCTCATCTACAATGACGTGAACCTTTTCACCCATCTCATTCCACAATCTACAGAACCCAAAATCCTCACCAGAATAAGTTTTCGTTTTAGGGCAGTAATATGTGTCAAAAAAATTAAAGTAATTTGGCCTATCAATAACTTGCCCATTTATAAAAGTTTGTTGTTTTATATAAAGATCTGGGTATGCTTTTATCATTTTTTCAAAGGCACTTCTCTTAATCATCATGCATCCAGTTGGTGCCTTGTTAACAGTAACAAATCCTTTATCTACATTAATATTATTAGCATCGTGCAATTCAACAGGAAACACTAATCCTTTTGTATTAGGATCATCATCTGGTCTTTTATTATCATCTTTTCTGAATTTGTTAGGATCTTGTGTTTTCATAGGATATGCAATGCAAGCTACCTCATGATCACATTCAAATAATCTGTATATACCTCTCACTCCAAAAGCTATATCTGAATCTATAAAACATAATTGATTTGCATCGCTTTCTAAAAAAGCAGAAACAATTAAATTTCTTCCTTGTGTCACTAGACTACTCTTCATGAGTTGAAAGGTAATATTAATACCATTAAGCAAACACTCTTTTTGTAAATCTAAACATGATTTCATATAGTGTAGGCTGACATCCGAATGTATGGGCGTGCCTATAAATAAACCCTCTGATTTTTTAAGCTCTTTTAATTTTTGTTGTTTTCTATCTTCTTTTAAGTTTTTTGTCTTTTTTCTTTTCATAAATTGCACCTTTCAAAAATCTGTTCCATGAATGTCTTATATGATTCCAGTCATAGAATCTTTTATAATATTGTTGTTGAAATATCAAACTAGAACTTAAATCCACATTTTCAAATATTTCTTTTGTTTGTAAAATAGATTGAACTAAAAGCTCAACCAGTTTTTCTTTATCATCTGTATAATTTATATAAACAGGAAACTCTGCACATGTTTCAAATAATGCGCCATAATTAGTTGTTATTAACATTAAACCTGCAGCTAAAGATTCAACAGCTGAAATACAGAATGTTTCTTCCCAAGTTGAGGGATGAATATTAACGTCATAATTATGTAATAAGGCCATTAGCTGTTTATGGGGAACGTATCCTCTATAATTAACATTCTTTAATTTTTTTGCCTTATCATAAAGTGCTATATAATTTTTATCATTCTCTCTTTGAAAGTCATCACCATAAATGATTGTACTAGAGTAAACATCGAGTATGACGTCTTTTGTTTCCTCCAATCTTTTCATAGCTTCTAAAGCTACGTCTAAACCTCTCCAAGGAGTAGACATGTAAACCAACTTTAAAGGTTTTTTATATTTAAATTTTTTTTTAATTTTTAACTCAGAGTAATCAATACCATTTTTTATTACTAAGCTTTTATGAGTAGGAATGTTAAAATACATTCTATATTTTTCGTAACTCCAATTTGAATTAAATACATACCAATCATATCTGTCATGGTTTTTAGGTTCTCTAAACCAATCAAATAAGTTAGGTTGATTGTAATTATTTTTTAACCAAATTATATTAGACCTTAATGGATGTAATGGATCTTTTTCTGGAACTGATGTTGTTATCTGAACATTATCTAAAAGCACATGAGCTCCAAACTTTTTTAAATATTCAAGTTGGATTTCTGTGCCTCCAGCTGGTTGCATTAGTCCTTTGTTTTACTCTCTGTAGTAAGAGAAGCTACTGTTATCTCAACATGTTGTGAAAAGTCATCATTAGTTGTATCAGTATTTGGATCAGCAACATCTGCATCAAACTCAGCTTTTGTGTTATATTTTTTTCCCGATCTTTTGTGTTTAATAATCTCTACTGCTTTAGCTGGTAAAACTGGTATATCACTCATAATTATCTCCCTTGGCCTCGTGAACGTTTGCGTCTAGGAATACGTTTGCTATAACTCTTTGCATGTCTACCAGGACGCTTTCTTTTTGTTTTCTTAACATATGTGTTAACCCCAAACAAGGGTTTCTTTTTAGCCATAGTTATACTTTAACGCAACCGTGTGTCTTGTTAAAGTCCTACACGAAGTAGCTCTATGATAAATATCTCCTTTGAAAATTACTATTCTTCCTGGCATGGGTAATATACCATTTATACTAGCTCCATAAAAAAATTCAGTAAAACCTAATTCATTTAAATCTTTATAAGCTAATGATGAATAATATAAAACTGTGTATATTGCGTCTGAGTCTTGATGAAAATATGGTTTATCTTCTGGAACAAACTTATTAATGTAGGCCCTTTTAAGTTTTAATGATTTTAGTTTTTCAAACTCTTGGCCTTTAAGATCTTGTTGTATTAATTGTAGTATTTCTTCTTTTGGTATTCCATCTTCATCTACATCTAAACTTAATTCACAGGTTTGACCTGTAGGTGGTAAAGCAGGATGGTCTCTTTCACCACTAATAAACTTTTTTTTAAGTATAAGACTCTCTATTCTTTTTTCATTGTTAGGATGAATTTTATTATCGTAAACGTGTAGCATTAACCGTTTTCTTGTGATCTATCAATTAAAGCGTAACTTATTGCACCTTGTATTGTGTTACTGCCTGTAGCAGCTGTCACTGTAACTGAGTCACCCGCCTCTAAGTTTAATCCCTGTGCAGATGCATTTACCTGTGATTTTGCTGGGACGTCATCTCTAAAAAATTCATACTCAGCACTCGAATCAGAAGAATCTACTAAATTCATGTTAACTAAAATAGCAGACGAAGCATCGTTGTTTGCAACATAAATACTTTTAATAATTATAGTAGCATTAGTAGGGCATGTGAGAACTGTAGTTTTACCTGTGCTTGATTGTTTATATCCTTGATTTTTATATTGTATACTCATGATAAAAAATAGTTAAAAGCGTCCTGTTCATTTTTTAAATCTTGTTGATATGAAAAATTTAATTGCTGTTGTGTGGTACTAATAGCTTCAATTATTTGTCTTTGATTTGATACATCATAAGTATCTTTAGGTTCTGGTATGTAACTAATTATTTTTGCCATATCCCGTTCCTTCCTCTCTATTTTTCCATCTGCCATTCCAGCCGTAAACATTCATTTTACTACCATAATGTTCAAAAAATCTAAAGTAAATATCCTTTATCTTCTTTAGAATCATTCTAAACTGATCGATCGTGTCCGGTATCGTTCTCATCTTTTTTCTTATCTTGTTCTATTTTGTTTTTATAAAAGAGTTTTAAAAAAGCTTTATACGCTCCTCCTCCTTGATAATCATGTTCAGCTTTTAGTTTAGCCTCTTCTAATTTTCCAAGTTTTATTTTTTGTTTAATGGCCATGTTCCGTAAGATCCTACAATTCTAGGAGTTATGCCTATACCTCTGTGTATTGTGTTTTTTGGTATAAACAATAAATCCCCTTTAACCATATTATATTCCTTATTATTAATTAAGTAAACTGTTTTTCCATATAAACCAAATATACAAACATCTTCAAAATCAGCATGAGCTATACTTCTTCCGCCACTACAAAAACTAAAGAAAATATCTATTGATGAATTTTTTTGCCCATTTGCGTTATGCACTCTTTCTAAATTATTCCATATGTTATGAAAGAAAGGATGTACATGCGCTCCTTTAAGTTGGAAACAAGACTCCAATATTTTTTCATACATATGATTGCTTGAAATAACAGAATTATCGTTAACAGTATCTATGACTTCAGCTAACAAATTAAAATCAAAATCATCTGATTTAATGTAGCCTTTGTAAAGACGTACTTTATCTTCTACCATCTTGTTTTGAGTCAAACCTAAATAAGCCATAACGCCAGTTGTTAGATACCTGTGTAGCAGAAATTTCTATGCTTGCCAACCTACTTCTTGCTCTTGTATTAACTTGATCAGTGCTATTGCTGATTGTAAAAGGCCCTAATGGCGATGAAGCATTAGTATCATTAGGGAATCGTCTTAAATTTATTGTTACATTACAAGTGCTATTTAAATATTTAAAGTCTGGAATAAATCTAGACATACTAATAAAATATTCTCCATCACCATCAACATCTAAATCAAAATCTCCAGAACTTATAGATGATGATATGGCAGAAGTTACAGTGCCAGTAGTAAAAGATCTAACTTGATTCGTTCCTGTTTCATGTTCATACAATACAGTGGATCCAGCAGTCACTCCATTTATTGTAGGAAAATTTGGAGTTCTGCTTTCTAAAAATTCTGTTGCTAATGGTAAAGTTGTTACTCCTGCTGATATCCATGAAGTTCTTGCTAAAGATCCAGTGGTCCAAACATTTTCTGCGTAATTATAAGTTACAACTCTATCTACTTGAGAAGATCCGGATTTAGGATAAAACCATGAAACTTCTTGAAATAAACTATTATGTCCAGCGTAAATTAAATCACCACCAGATTCTATGTTAATACCCAGATCTCCAGATTGGGTGTCGAAAACAAAATCTTCTACAGAACAAGGTAATGATTTAACAGTACCATCAAATACATAAAAACCTCCACTGTTAGCCATCCAGAATACAGCTCCGTTTGAATACACAATCGCATTCATGCTCATAAGTCCACAATCAGAGCCAACCTGTTTTATAGAAAAAGTAAAAGGAGGACCTACGAACTGCATTATGTATGCTGCTCTATCTGTTAAAATTAATGTATAATCTTTAGCTTGGACACCTCCAATTATTTGCGTTCCTTGATCTAATTGAAAAGTTCCAGCTGTGTTAGTAGATGTTGGTGCATAAGTATTTCTATCCTCTTGGCTAGAAAATCTTATAAACATTTTATCTTGTGTGCTAACACTGCCAATTGTAGTTTCTGTGCCTAAAAATATTAGATGCCTATCTCTATCTGAAACCAATGTCTTTACTGTGGATGTTGGGGCATTTGTGATTATTGTGGCTCTTGTGGATAATGCAAGTGTAACTGACGGATCCCAATTAAATGATTTACCATCTTTTATCGTGCCAATTAGTATTTGTCCAAAATTATCTAAAGACCATTGGCCTGGACTTAAATTCACTTCCGAAGCTGAGCTAGGTTCATTCCATGCCATAAAATTAGTTGTGTCTCTGACTAAGGTGCTAGTGCTGTGTGCAGACCTAGTAGACCCTTCAGCGCCTCTAGTTATATTTTGTAAATCATTTCCAGCTTTAGCAGTGTAAGATATTAATTCATCACCAACTTGTATTGTTCCAGCGCTAGGAAAAGCTGTGGCGTCTGTAAGAGTAACAGAGGTTCCAGACCCTCCTGTTCCAGCAGTATCATCTTGTAACAGACCGTTAAGAGTGTTTGTTACAGCAGTATTAATTCGTCCTCCATACGTTCCAGTACCCCAACCGTATGCGGGTGTTTGAAAACTTGGACCAATAAATATATAAGGTTGAATGGTCACACTACCAGCTGATGACATGCCTGTGCCACTTTCATTGGAAAGCATTGTAATTTGAAAAGAATCAGATTGTGAGTTTGAAATTTCAAAAGTGTTAGTAGTAAAATCTGAAGCTGTGTAACCAGTGGCTCCTCCACCAGGTAATGTAACACTAGAAAAAATAACTAATCTTCCATCCTCTAAATTATGTGAAGCTTTGTTAATAGTAACAGTAGCAGATCCATTGGACGACGAAAAAGTTGCACTAGTTATAGAAGTGTCTAAAGGAGTAATATCATAAAATTTACCACCAGTTTCTAGTCCTAAAATTTTACTTGTTCCAATGGCTACATACTTTACACCATTAAGATCACTGAAAGAGTGGATTTGTCTACCCACTCCTGCTAATTCACTAGTAGTTCTTTGTGACCATCCGCCAATCTTTTCTGGACTTCCGTATCTAAAACGAACATTATCTCCATCTTGCCATTGACCCTCTGCTTGAGTGGCAGTGGCTTGTTTATTAAATCCTGGTGCAAATGGTATTTTTCTTAATGTCATGTCGCCATTATATCACACGAAAGGTGGACCCCAAAACCACATAGCAAGGGATATTCTTTCACCCTCTGTTACAGGTTCAACCTTATGTGCTAGAAAACTTGGAAATACAATCATGTATCCTGGCTTCATTTCTGGAACTTCATAATGAGTTCTACCCACTATTTTTAATTCACCTCCCTTATAAGATTGTTCACTTAAATTAATTAAAGCTGTAAGTTTTAAGTCGCTTTGCTCTACAAGGTTTCCATCAATGTGCCAATCATAAGTACCTTCACGTTCTGCGTTATAAACATTGTAATTAAATACTCCATCGTACATATGTGGATTACCATAGATATTAAAACCAAACACCTTCCTGTTAGCTTCATCTACCATCTGAAAAATTCTGTACAACTTATCTTTATATTTAGATTGTAAAAATTTATTTTTATTAATATAAAATACATTAGCTGTTTTTGTTACACCAACTGCTTTTCTATCAATACCTTTTTGAAAATATTTTTTACACTCTTTGTTAAAGTCTTTTATTTCTGTTGTTTCAAAAACTTTCCACCAATAATAAACATCTTTCATGGAACTAAATTAAAATCAAAAGCTAAAATTCTTTTAGGTTTTTTACTTTTGTTAGGGGAGGTATAATGAGTAAGGAAAGCTGGAACAGCTAGTATTTGGCCCTCATAAACATCAGAGGAACACATCATGCTTTTATCATCCATGGCATTAGGAAAAGGACAAACAAAGTATGTGGGGCTATGTTCCTCTCGTATATAATCTAAATATAAAACGCCATTAAAACCAAGATGTCCATGATTATGTGGATTATGAAATTCATTCTCCTTATAAGTTACAGTCCATACGTCTTTAATATGTACTCTCATTTTTGTTTCTTTTTGCATTTGAATTACTTCAGGATCAAACATTTCACAAAATTCAGGTAAAAGTCCAGATCTAGGTAAATGTTTGTTAGTGTGAAAAAACTCTTTTGACTCCTCTGGATAATTATCTAATAATTTTAAAAGATTCTTTTTTTTATTATCCCAGTCAATAATATTTATATTAATACAGTTAATTTCAAAAATATTACTTATCATGTATGCTTTGTAAAAATTTATATAGTGATGGGACTTTTTTTACATTCTTTGCCCAAATATCTTTTTTCATAGATAATCTATCTCCAATTGCTTTATAACCCATTAATAACATATCTGTCTCAGATTGTAAATTTTCATATTGTATTGATACAATATCTGTAGGAGCGAAATTCATACCGGCACATATATAATGTAATCCTGAAATCTCTTCCCAAGCAAAATCGAAATATTTATCGTAGGCTATTTTTTCAAGCCCTCCAGGTATTGCTGGTATTAAGTCTACTAATTTACTGCTCCATTCTTTAGATGCATTTGCTCTCCAATAAGGCGTGTCGTGTCTCTTTGAAAGTGCATAATGTAATGCAACAAAATTAGCAAAGTTTTTAAATCTGTTTTTACTAGCTGCAGTAAAGCAGTCTTTATCAAATTGTGTTAATGTTTCTTTCTTAAGAGCTCTGCACAAATGATATAAAAATTCATGCACAGAATATAATCCATTACTTTCTAATGGCTCAATAAATCCAGCAGCTAAACCTATAGCACAAACATTTTTAACCCAAAGTCTTCTATGTATGCCCACACGCATATTTATTTTTCTAAACTCTGCTTCATTTGATCTTGGTCCTAAATATTTTTTAAATTCTTTTAATGCTGTTTCATCATCTACAAATTTACTTGAAAAAACATATCCTGTACCTAATCTAGACCATAAAGGAATATTCCATATCCAACCATTATTGTAAGCCGTACAATTTGTGTAGCTTACTAATTCTTTCTTTTTATTTTTATACTTTAATCTTGTAGCCCATGCGGAATCATTAGGTAATAAATCATTATAACTTTCAAAAGGTTCCTTCATCGTATCTCCTAATAATCTTGATCTGAAACCAGTACAGTCAATAAACAAATCAGCTTTGTGTTTACCGTTGAGAGATACTATTCCGTTTTCATTTCTCTCTATATCCTTAATCTCTTCTTTAATGTGCTTTACACCATTGGGTATACATATATGGTCTCTTAACCATAAACCAAATTTAGTAGCATCAAAATGAAAAGCTGTATCTCTACTAAAAGAAAAAGGTAAACCATCGATAGAAAGGTCAGTGCATTTATTAGCATTCACTAGAGCCATTTGTGGTGACATACAATCTGCAAAATCACTAGTAGATAATTTAGGATTAGCTGCTTTTTTAAACCACCAATCATTCCACAGCGCATGATTACCAGTTAAATCACCTTGACCAAACGGATAATGAAATGCTTCGCCTTTCTCACTAAAGTCAGTAAATTTTATTGATAATTTTATTGATGCATCTGTATAAGGTATAAACTCTCTATCCTTTAAACCAATCAAAGCGCACCATTGTCTAAGTTGTCCAATCGTGCTTTCTCCAACACCAACTGTACTTATATTTGGTGACTCAATTAATGTTATTTTTTTTTCTGGAAAAACTTTTGATAGAGTAGCTGCACTCATCCATCCAGCTGAGCCTCCTCCTACTATTGTAATATTTTTAATTTTACCAAAACCTATTCCCATTCAATCCATCCTGTCAGTAAGTATTTCGTGCCCTTCAAGGGTGGATTACCTCTATGAGCATGAGTGTATCCGGCTGGAAATATAACTAAAGTATTTTCTACAGGTTTTACTCTTGTGCTTTGATATAAAAATTCTGTTTCACCCCCCTCTTCTAAAGTATTTAAAAATAGTGAAAACACAGCTATTCTATCTCTCCATTCTTTATGTCCAGCTTCTGGATGCCAAACATGATAACCTTCACAAGGTTCAGTCTTTTGTATCTTCATATCATAGATTCTGTGTCTAGAAATAGTTTGCAGAACCTCATATTGTTGAGCATACCATTTCCAATGCTTATTAAAAAATATATCAAAAAATCTTTTTTCTGTAGGATGACATTTTAATTCCTCAAAGACTCCTTGCGTAATACCACTAACAACTCCAATAGCTTTGTCCTTTTTTTGTAGAGGGTCAGTATCTTCATTAGATCTATCCCAAAACAAACCCATGTCAATTGCTGTATCCAACATTTTTTTATATCTATCTATCATATCTATTGGAAAGGCATTAGTTATAACAGCTATATGATCTTTTAAAAAATAATCACTCTTTTTAATCATTGTACATATCTCCTTAAAAATGTATCAGTTAGTTTTGTATTACCAGCTACTGATGTTCTAATAACATCAGAGTCAAATTTTTGCACGCTGTGTTGTAGCCAAGATGGGAATATTACCATATCTCCAGCCTTTGGCTTTACTTGATATTGATTAGCGTTTAAAAAATTTCTATCGCCATAATAAAATGAAACAACACCAGGCGAATATCTATTACCAACTTTTGGCTCAGAGTAAATTTCTTCTGGAACATCAACATAGATCACCCATGATATATCACAATTTTCATGTAAATGAATTGGATTGTACTCCCCCTTTTTTTGATAATTTACCCAAGCACTTACTAATTGATGTAAAGGTCTATGGGTGTATCTAGGTTGTCTTACTTCGTTATAACCTTTCAAATAAAAATCAATATGTGGTTTTAAATACTTTTCTATTTTGGTATGATCAGTAAACAGCAGTTCTTTTTCAATTTCACCAGCTAAATTTTTAACGTGACTTTGTTTTAATTTTTTAGCCTCTGTTTCCAAATAATTTATGAATTCGTCCTCCACTTGCATATGAACTAACCATGGCCCCCAATTTGCGTATTTGACTGTTCTCATCTGTATCTATCTCCTAAATACCATAAAACTAAAGATTGTCGAAGTCCTTTTTTTATGGGAGTAACCCGATGTCTAACAAAACTAGGAAATATAATAAGAGTTCCTATTGATCTATCCTGAGCTGTGTTTAAAGTGTTAATTTTCTTGTCAATGGCTAATGATTCAGAGAAAGGGTTTTCTAATTCAAGGTTTCCACCTTCATAATCTTCGCTCTCTGATAATTGTACAGATACAGATAATTTTCTAATTCTATTTGTAAAATTAGGATTAGGATTTTGTTCTATTGTATATGGATTTAAAGCTTGGTCTACATGCCAATCAAAATGGCCATTTTTACCATACTTGAGGTATTCTAAATTTTCAACCCAATGTAAATCAAAGTTCCAATGTTTTTTATTAACATTTTCAACAATCGCTCCTACCTCTCTATATATCCAGTCACAAGTAAAACTTATGCGTTTTGCATCTCTTATTTTTTTAGTAGTTTGTTTTGTATTTCCTAAATGATAATCTATTTGAGCTTGCTGTTCTTTATCACTATGGAATTTAGTTTGTTCAATAATTTTTTGACAGGTAAGTTTGGAAAAAGCTTTTGGAATTGTTAGATATAAGTAAGGATATAGCATCCTAACTTATAACTGATTTTATATGTTTTTCCAAGTAGATGTAGCTGGATCCCAATATTGTGTATAGTTTTGGTCTCCATCAACTAAGCTAGGATCTTTTAACCATCTTAAGTTTGGCTCATCCCATTTATAATCCATACATTTTTCAACATCTGGGTCTGGGTATGCTGGTTCAGGAGTAGGTGCCTCCCATTGATAATTTGAGGTATTTAAAGTCCAAGAAGCATATGGACCTGTTTCTGCTCTAAAACAATTATTAGATGAGTCCCAAATAAATCCTTTAGATGGAAAATTGTATCTAGTAGATGAAGTGCCATCAGCTGTTTTAAAACATTCTGCAAAATTTTGGGTGTTGCCGTAAATATCTTTACAGATAGCTATACCATCAGCTTCAGATGCTCCATCTGCTGTTTCGATAACCATGACTCTTTCAACTTTATTATCTGAAGAATCGTATTGTGCAAAATATCTTGTTTCCATTATCCAGTGTAAGTCCCCGATGAGTTAAAAGTATGGATTGTGTCCGTACCAGATGTTGTTGTAGAGTTTCCTCCACTTGCCGTATCTGATGCAGCTGTTTCTCTTCTTATAATAACAACTCCATTACCACCGGATGCGCCTCCTCGGTTTGTCGTACCGATTCCGCCACCGCCACCGCCACCGCCTTGGCCGTCAGTTCCAGTAGTTGGATTTTGAGATGTTCCGCCACCTCGGCCTCCGCCTCCAGCTCCAGCAGTTGTTGATCCAGCTCCGTGGTGAGCATTTCCTCCGCCCCCACCTCCGCCGTATTGAACAGAAGATCCAGAAACATTTGATGCTGCTCCGTCTCCACCGCCCGCTTCAGTAGTTGCAGATCCTGATTGGCCAGCCTGGCCAGCTCCGCCTCCACCGGATGCCACTAATGGGCCTCCAGTTCCAGATCCGTTAAAACCTGTCGCTCCACCATCGTGACCTTCAACAGGAGTAAATCCTCCTAAATTTCCTTCGCCTGTACCAGCTCCAGATCCACCATCTGCGTGAGATGGATTATCTCCAGATTGTCCACCAGCTGTCGCTTGTAATGTTCCAAAAGCAGAACCACCAGACGCAGCTCCGTCAGTTGTGTTAGCAGTAGGAAAAGATCCAACGCCACCAGAACCAACAGTTACTGTGTGTGCAGCTCCGTTCTCAACAGCAAATGTTTTATTGTCAGAGTTTCTAAAACCTCCGCCACCGCCACCTGGGCCGTGTCGTGGCATTCCAGCTCCGCCACCAGCTAAAACTAAATATGCTACTTTATAGGTTTTTGGTCCACCACCACCAAATCCAAGTACGTTGTACCCGAACATAGTTTTCTTCTTAGGACCTGTCTCTTTTGATTTAGTGTTTTTACCACTAGTATTTAAATATAAGTCTTTCATTCTTCTCCTTACGCGTCGTTAGCAGCGTCAGTAGTGAAGAACAATCTTAATCCAATTAATCTAGCCGCTGCAGTTTGTGTATCTGCAGAAACATCTCTAAATATTTGGAAGAATACATTGTCTCCAGCAGCTGGTGACCCATCTACTGTTATCGCACCACTTTCCGCACTGATCATTAAATCGTTTGCAGTTCCACTAGCAGCCAAAGCTGTAGTTACTACCGCAGTTCCAAAAGTTGCATCAATCGTATCGTCGTTAGAAACAGCAACACCTTGTAATCCCCATGCTACAGTTCCTGTGTTTGTACCAGTTACTGACCAGTAAGGAATAAATGTTAATGTTCCTTCATTCCATGATTTTGGAAATGCAATAGAAAATTGTGCAAAGTCATCTGCACCATCAGCAAAGTCTAAAGATTTTACTTCTGGCTTACCAGCAGTTAATTCTACTTGGTTAGGACCATCTGCACCGTTAGTTGTGTTTGGATACATAGCAGAAGCTGGTACCCAAATTGTTTCTTTCCCAGCAACTTTTACAGCAGAACCACCAGATGTAACTATACCAGTTCCTTTTGGAGCTAAGTTTAAGTTTATATTAGTATCACCACCTGTTGCAGCTAATTGTGGATGATTTCCTGTAGCTGCGTTAGTGACTTCTAATTCGTTAACAGCAGAAGCTGTTGTTTGAAAAATTATTTGTTCGTTACCGTTCGCGTCAGCAATAAAACCAGCGTCAGCAAATTTAGGAGCAGTTAAAGTTTTGCCCGCTAAAGTTTGTTCTGAATTAGCTGATATTAAAGTTGAGTCTACGATATTAGTTCCGTCAGCGTACAATACTCTAACACCTTTATCAGTAGTAGAAAAAGTTACCCCAGTTCCACTAGCTGTCTTTACTTGAACAGTGAATGTTCCTGAAGTTGCGTTTTCTATAATGTAAATTTTTTCTACTGAATCTGGAACAGTTACTATTCTGTTTCCTGTAATAGTTCCTGATAATTTTATGTTAGCGTTTCTAGCTGTTGAAATAGCTCCGTCAGACATAAGTAATGCTGTTGTGCCAGCACCGCCAGCTATTGAAATATTTTCAAAACCAGCTATCGCTTGTTGAACTAAATTTAAATTTGTATTTGTTTTATCACCCCATGTACCCGAGTTTTCACCCGTGGCCATTAATTCGAGTTTTAAATCTGTTGAATAACTTGATGCCATTTTATATTCTCCTTAATTTCTATATTTTAACTTATGCTGCAATCTCTGTCCATACCTGGTTAACATTCGGATCTATTTCGACAAATCCTGTAGCTGATATACTACCTATATTAGTCGTTAGAGCTATGCCGGTCAACACCGCTTCAGCATTAACTCCAGCCACTTCTTCACCTATTGCAAAGGTACCAGAAACACCTGATACAGAATATTTAAACTCTTGTGTTGTAGAGCCTAAAGCTGATGTTACAGCTATTCCAGTTGCAGTAATTTTGAAATCTGTAAATCCAGCTTCATTACCTATTGACATAGTCATTGATTGACCAGTAACGTCTGCTGATGAAATTACATCAATTGTAGAAGTTGTTGAGAAGCCCCATGTTTGAGATCCCCAAGATAAATTACCCCAACCAACATCTTTTTCATTAACTTTTGATGATAAACTTAAACCAGTAACTTGTAATGTTTCACCAGCTGGTTCACCCCAGTCTGCAGCACCCCAAGCTAATCTACCCCAACCCTCATTTATTTCTTCTATAATTGTTAAAGATCCTAAAGAGGACGCCATAACAATACCAGTAGGAGCTCCAGCTTCATTAGGGTTACCCCATACTTGAGCACCCCAAGTGCTTCTTCCCCAACCGACATTTACTTCAGCTGTTGCTGTAACAGATGCTACAGCAGATGTAATTGCTATACCGTTTGCTAATAAAGTTCCAGATATGCCCCAGGCACTAGCGTTCCAAGTTTTTCTTCCCCAACCAGCATTAACTTCTGCAGTCACTGTATTAGATCCTAATGCAGACGACATTGCTTGACCTGTCAGAGAGGCTGCCTCATTTGGTTCACCCCAAACTTGTTCACCCCATCGACCTCTGCCCCATCCTAATCCAACAGTAGTTGTAACATTAACTCCAGCAAAGTTATTTGCTATGGTCATTGTTTGACCAGTAACTAAATTTCCGGCTGCACCCCAATCAGTAAAGCCCCAAGTTCTAGCTCCCCATCCAACATTAACTTCTTCAGATGTTGTTGCTGTTCCTAAAACAGGAGTTATAGTTACCGTTGACGGTATTGGGTTAGTATCATTTTGTGCATTGTAATTTCCTTGTGACCAAGCTAATGCACCCCAAGTATCTTGAGTAATGTCCATTGGACCACCCATTCCAATGCCATGTGAATAACAAAAATAAAAAAAATCTGATTCAGCGTTTGGAGTAATTTCGATGTATCTTGTAGTGGCTGCATTAAATGTTGTTAAATTACTGTAATTGCCAGCATCAGAAGTCCCGTCTAAATAATAAACTACACCTGTTGATTTTATTGTTCCTGAGGGATTAGCAGAGTTATCTGCAAAGAATAATGGATGCCCATCATTCGTGCCATTACTTTGATCAAATCTTATTGTAGCTCCACTTACCCAAGGTACTGTTCCTGGTCCAGTAGAATTTCTTACACCATCTAAATAGAAAACATTACCGGTGCCACCACCGTAAAGACTACCCGATGCTACGGTGACTGTATAAGTTTTGTCCGCCATAGCGTCGGGCTCCTAAATTAAGATATTCTCAATATCGCAGCTGTCGATGTAAAGTTTGGAAACTGAACTGTAAAAGTTCCTGAAGTTGCAGTTTTATCAGCTCCAAAATCTAAAACACAAATCGCTTTGTTAGCTTGTGTAGAATTGTAGATTAGACATCCTCTAGCTGTTAACGTTACACCTGTGAATGATCTATCAGCGAAATCTACCAAAGCCACACCGCTTGATATTGATGTTTGTTGACTTGCTAATGTTCCGCCCTTCGCAGCGTACTGACCAGAAGCACTAACTTCTCCAGTTGCAGTGTACGCAGTTGTTGTTGCAGATAAAGTAGCAGTTGATTTATATAAAGCTAATTTAATTACGTTTCCCCCACTTGCTAAATTGTGAGTTCCACCTAATAGTTCTTGTTTAAATGAGTTACAAACTCCTTGTGATATTGCCATTTTATTCTCCTTTTAAATTTATATTATGGAGATGGCGCCGGTACTTTTATTCTTGGAACACCATCTACATATTCACCTCTTCTTCTTCGACCAGTTTGCTCCAAAGTAAAGGCTTGTATCTCTTGATTATACTTCTTTTCATAGAGGTTGTACATATCCATGGGTCCCTTTAGGAAGCCGTAAGCTTGAACCATGCATCCATAAAAAAGTAGATCGGCTGCCTTATCGCTCAAATAAGTGCTAGTTTTTTTCTCTGGCACTGATGTAGTATCATTTGAACTAAATAAATGCTCAGGATATCTAATATAATTTAATTGAACTTGGTCACCTGCTGAGGGCACGGGGGCCAAACTAATGTACTGTGTTCCATCACTTTCATTCCACATAGAATAATATTTTGGTGTGCCTGTGGCATCAGTTGGATTGAACTCTCCCATAAATGAGTTGTCTCTTTTTTCTAAAAACGTTCTTGTTCCATTTGATGCAATATGCTGAACAGACCTCAAAACTTGAAGATCAATTGGTAAGTTTATATATCTTTTATTAGCAACAAAATTAGATAACACAAATTTTCTGTTATAATCTGCATCTACATCTCTATAAATTTTAGCTTCTGTATCTAGTATGAAGTCATCTATAATTGCATCAGTTAAAACATTACTGTCCACTTCTGTATAGTTTCTAATTTTAGTTATTAAATTTGCGTATGTTATTGCCATTACGTTATACTCACAGTTAAATTACCAGCTGACATTTCTAATTGTCTTGTATTATTCATATCAGTCGGCGATATTGATGGTTGTTGAGATGGTACAAAAGTAGTTACACCATCTTTAGTTACAGGATATTGAACAACAGTAAACTGTCCAGGCCAGTCTTTTGGTCTCAAACTTACAATGATACCACTTCTGTGTAAGGGTCTAGCATTTCGTAATGCTATTGCATCCGCAGTTACGTGTGGTGGATCTAATTGTGGTTGTTTAGGTTCAAACTCAGAAACATGAACAAAAGAACCATTCCACTCTTTTCTCATCTCTGTATAAGGAAACTCCATACCAGATCTATCAGAAATAGCTTTTGCATATTTACCTGTTGCGTATTTAGCCATTAGACTCCATCTCCATAGTAAGTTTGTGGTGAAATATATACAGACGTTCTTTGTCCATCTTGTGTTAAAGCTCTTTGTAATTCATCCTCATAATACAATCTTAATTTATCTGTTAACTGAGGATTTTTTTTCATTGATAAATAGTAAGCTAATCCAGAACACATGCATGGTAAAAATCTAAAAGGTAAGTCTGTTTGATTTGTATAAGCTCCAACGTCTTGTATTCTATTAATGCTGTAAAATTTTAAGTGTGTGTACGTAGATGCATCTGGTGTTAAGTATAAACTTATTTTTGGAGTTATCTGTCTATCAACAAAATATTGAGAAGGCTGACCAGTAGCTCCTTTATTAGGTAAAGCAGCATATGCTGATCTATCAATTTTTGTTAAAGATACATCAGTAGTGGATGCCGTTTGTGCGCTTGTAGTTGAAATATAAGCCTCAAGAACGTCTGACACTGCTGCGGGAACGGTGTAATCAGAAGTGCCAGCCGTCAAAGCTTGTGTGTTTAAAGATACTTTCCAGAGGTGTACTCCTCTGTTTCCCCATTCAGAAAAAAGTAAATTTAAACTTCTTCTAGCAGATCTTAAATCATATCCACTATTTGTACGGACTCCGCAACGCTCATACGATTCCTCGATGATGTCGTCTATATCTAAATCGAATGCATTTGTTCCTGAAGTCGCCATACATAATTAATTTATTAAATCTCTGATGTAACTATCGTGAGATTGAATAAAGCCCCCTGCTCTTTTTTTCATCATTTTCTTTTTCTTCTTCTTAGCTTTTTTCTTTTTCTTCATAATGTGTTCACGAAGCTGTGGAGGTATTTTACCACCTTTTTTTGCTTTAATTTTAGCAATGTCCTCTTTCAATCCACCAGCCTTCATTTTACCTTTTCCATCAGCTGCGTAGAAAGGAACTTTCTTGCCCTCTTTATTAGTTACCATTTTTAGTTTTCCTGCCATTGTATCCTCCTTATATTAGGTCTTTGATGTAATCAGCACCTTTGCCAACCACCATTCCACCTTTGTTTTTTTTCTTTGGTTTTGCATAGTCTTGCATAGATTCAAAACCGTAGTCCTCATATTTTTTTCCTTTAAAAAATTCTCTCTCTGCTTTTACTGCTTTAGGATCTCTTTTTTTAATACTTGTTGCTACAAGCGTTGCAGCTCCAATTGGAGTAGCAGCTCTCGCAAATCTTAAAGCCTTAAACACTCTTGCTCTATTAGCAGTAACTAAAGCTTTACCTGTTCCAGTTCCTATGGCCTTACTAGCTGTCTTAGTAGCCTCACCAACTTTTGTTGCAGCTTTAGGTGTAAATTTAGATTTTGCAAAATCTTTTAATTTTGTTGTAGCGGCTTTTACTTTAGCTATGCCAGCTGCTAATCTACCTTTTATTTTTGAACCAGTTTCGTAAACACCTTTATCTAATTTTTCTAATTTGTCTTTTGCGAATGCAGTAGCTTTTGCACTCTCTGGAGACATTCCTGATGAATATTTCATAATACCACCAATTCTTTTTTTACCAGAAAATCCAGGTCCAGTTTTCTTTCCAATTTTTAAGTCTTTCATACCTTTATAATCTTTGGCTTTACCTTTAAATGTTAAAAATAGACCAGGTTTAATTAATGGTTTTACGTTTGGTTTTTTGCTCATGTTTCTATCATACCCCCATAATATTTCTTAGTAAAGGTGCTCACATTCGTTGGCTTACCACCTACTCCTTGAGCTTTAGCTCTTTTCCTTGCAACAGCACTCCTCCTCTGAGAGTCTGTCATCCTTGCCGCTTTGGCAGCAGGGACGCA
>CEQC01010031.1_pt1 | contig 23494 bp, 8 predicted proteins | sample 531021 | NCBI WGS metagenome assembly CEQC01 (sample SAMEA2621213, study PRJEB7988) | marine metagenome | biome: marine biome (ENVO:00000447); feature: surface water layer (ENVO:00002042); material: "saline water (ENVO:00002010), including plankton (ENVO:xxxxxxxx)" | depth 5 m
AAGCCCTGCCTTTGCCACCACTATCGCATCAGCAATATCAAAATACTTGGGTCTAGGATTGCCCTTGTGAGTATATTCTACACTAAAGTCAGGGCAATTGTCAAGCACCCATTGTAGAATTTGCTTCTTAGTATCTTTACCTTTTTCTACCTTTATTTCATTAAGTTTTCGTGCTTGCTGGGCAGTAAAGTAAGTTGGTTGATGCTTGAACGTCTCATAACATATCCACGACACTGTACCATTAAACTTTTGCAATGCTGCCATAGTTTTTGCTGTTGAGCCTCCGGAGCCAAAAAACATAAAAGGCTTCTCTATGAATACTTTCTGGATAGGATATTGAGCTTTGATTTCTTGTAGTCCGTCCTTAACATATTGAATTTTATCAAAAAATGTTTCAAACTTATTTTTATTTCTTGTGTCCCAAACGCCAGAGCGAATTATTTCACCTTGTGCGTCCAAGATACAAAAACCAGTTATACTGGTGCTTATATCCAATCCTAATATCATTGTGGTTGTTTCCTTTAAATGTCTAGCTTTAATCTAAACGTGTAGTCTTTATCTTCTGTTTTCCTAATCGGCTTTGCAAGATTTGCGATGGCAATAAGATTTCTATTTTTATCATATATACCTATTTTTGTAATAAACGTTTGTGGTTTAAAATCCTCTTCGTATTCATAAAAAGAAGAACTCACAGTGTTTTTAACTTGAATAAAATTATTCTGAAAATACCCATTTGGACCGGTTTTAGATCCACTGTTTGTAGTTTTTAAGTGTGTGGGGTTTGAAGAGAAATTTAGATCGCCTTTTGGTGCGTCACAATTCATAGTAACAGAATTAGTATAGTTTACCCCTTGAAAACTTAAAGAAAAGCTAGCAGAATCAGTTAGATCGGCTGGAGCAAGGCCATCGTTGGCGCCTGCGGCGAAGTCTAACCATTGCCCTTGACGTGTTGGAACGCCAAAATCATATGAAGCCTCTGTTAAGTTCCAACTTCCCGTTAAAAGAACAAAGCCTTCATTATATAAAACCATACCGGCCACTTTTCCTGATCCGTTAGTTTGTGCAAAGGCTGTGCCGCTAGTTTGAATTAGTTCTCCGTTTCTGTATAAATCCTCACAGCTAGCAACCAAAGTGCCAGAAATATAAAAGTCCAATCTAACAGAATTTCTACGAAGTTCTGAGCCATAAAAAATACTTGGTATGCTTATCAACGTAGAATTTGCTGTTGCTAAATCCCTTAATGAGGATGAAAAAGCATAATTAGGACTTGTAATTTTGTAATAATTTAAAGTATTTTTTAAAGCCAACAAGTGTGAACCGGTCGGACTTGTACTAGAGCTAAACACCTCTCTTGTTATTGATGCAGAGAGTGGGTAGCTACCTGTTATTATATCACCATATTTAAATTGATTAAAATCATTATCGCTAATTGTTGAAAAACAATTTAAAGAAGAGTCTTTTGTCACAAAAGGAAATATTTTTGCTTTTACACCGGTATCTGTATCTGGATCATATGTGTGATCTGAAAAATTTCTATCGACGTTAAGTTCATACAAACTTATAAAACCGGTAGGAACGTGAGTTACGTTATCTACAAAAGCGCCTGCTATTTTATTTTTATTACTATAGTACACACTTGCACTATGGACAAAAAAAGTATTGTCTGCGTAGGTTTTGATCCTATTTCTAAGGATATCTTTTGGACCAAATTTATATAAAGGCATTTTAGTAGTCTAATCTAACCCTCAAAGTAATCTCATTAGAAGGTGTTTTCTTTAACGGCTCTGATAATTTTGCAACTGCAAGAAGCTCATTGTCTGCAGAGTAAAGGCCAACAGTTGTAATATAAGAAACCGGTTGAGCTTTTGGATTGTCGTTTTTAACCCTGATTTTACTAGCATTTAAGTAAGTTGGGTTTGCACTATAATTGTAATCTTGAGTGTTGGCACGACAGAAATAGATAGTTGAGTTGAGTTCTGTGGTGTTGTTAAAATCAACATTACTGAAATTATAACGAAGGCCATTTGCCAATTGAGTAATTGTTGAACCGGTTAAACGATTGTTTACTGCGCGTTGAGTGCCGGCTCTTTCTGCGGTTGCTTGCGTTCTATCCGATGTGCTAGATGGATCTCCAAACGCGCCGCTAAAAAATGAAGCTGTAATAACTGCAATGCCTGCTTGATAGTAAATGTGACCAACAGAAAAATTTTCCGGGTCGGACGTATCTGAGCCGGTGAAAAGCAAACCATATTCACCAGAAGGAGAATTAACTTTGAAGCTTGTCGCTGCACCATAATCACCAATGATTTGCAACTCTTTTCTTTCGGTTTTTGCTAGAGCGGCATTGCCATCAATAAATCCGGCTGGTGCGCTGGCGGATTCAAACATCGACAATCTAAACGAATCTTTTTTAATTTCATCTTTAGTCAATAATCTAGAGAAGTTAAGAAAGAAACACTCTCTCATCTTATCGCCACCTGCTGCAATATTTCCATCGGCATCAAATACTTGTACGTTTCCATTTACATCGTAACCGTAAAGAACTTGCGCGTGTTGATTATAAATATTAATCTTTTTGGCATTTTGAACATTGCTCGATGCGGAGAGTGCGCTATCAGCAGAATAGCCCGCAGAAATATCAAAAATATGATTTGCAGAGGAACTTAAAAAAGGATAGTCAAATACCGCCTCGTACATACCATGTGCGAATGTTTTGATATTTAAATCATCATAAGTACCCGATACTATTGTTCCAGTAACCGGTATAGCTTCGTGAAGAAGTGTTCGTGTATTAGCGATATCGCTGTTTAATAAAGTCTTAAATGTAGTAGCCATTTATTTTTCCTTTTGTTTAAGTGCTTAGTTTTTTAACAACTCTCACCGGTATATCTATCACATACCCTGTTGTTACGCCCGTAATTCTAACATTTGTATCAATGAAAGTAAGAGAATTTCCTCCTACATCAGTACCAATCGTATCAAAAAGATAGTCACTGGTGGCTGCATCTAATGAGGCTTGAAGGCCAAATCGGAATCTAGTTCCACGAGGACCTTGAATAAGTTCATCACCTGGAGGAAGATTATCCGTACCGGCTGTTAATTCCCCAATATAGGTGCCGGCGCCTTGTGTGAAATAATATGATGCTATTGAGTCATCATCTAGAAAAGCCTCTTGCGCTGTAGTAGAATTATTCAAATCATAAATAGTTAATAATCTTGAATCAACTTCTACCAGATATTGAGTCTCTTTCAATTCTGGGTCAATACTAAAGTTTGGTGATATTGTATTTGAATCCAAACCTTGATCGACTCTTATATAGTTACCGGCTAGGCCCGTCTTAGTAAAGCCATTTATAAACCCATTCTGAGCATCTAGTCCGCCGGCGGCGAGGCTTAATTGAGTTTCTATTGCGTCTTTCGTATCTTTATTTACATAAACAGTGTTTAAACCATTTGCGACCGCATTGGCTGCAGCCGGTAATTCAACACTAGCAAACTTTGTGTTTTGTTTTATTATAGGCAGAAAAAGAAGATTGTTGTTTGTCAAACTTATCAATTTAGACTTCATCATTGAAGTGTTATTTGTAAACGCCTCAAATATTGGAGTCTGTAAAATCTCTAAATCATAATAGGCAGATCCAGATGGATGAAACCCGTTGTACGATGAATAATCGATCTCGTCATCACCAAAGGCAAATTTTGTAATCTTGAATGAGCCGTCTCCACGGGCGAGTCTTAAGCGCCCAGTATCTGTTAATACGGCATCTAATATGATATCTCCTGAATTGTCTAAGAAAGCCATTTATAATCTCCTCTTTTAACTAAATAGTATTATACATCATTTATGATATTTTTTGGATTTTTGAAATCAATATTTATATCTATTTTCTTACCAGTTTGCTTTGAAGTAATTCTTAATTTATATTTTTTACCGAAAACTACAGAGTTCATTGCAACTGGTTGTTCCAGATAATCTCCAACTGCCTGATCATCACTATTAAACTCTAAATTGGGATAAGCAACGTTATTTTGTGACCTGTTGAGGCCCAACAACAAATACTTTTGGAATGTCTTTGTAGGGGATAACTTTTCATTTAGAATCTTTCCTTGTTCCTGTCTTGGGTCAAAAGTGCTTACTAGTAAATATGGCGCAACATTTTTTTCCGAAACAATCCTAATTTGATAAACTACAGTTGGGTTAGAAATCTTACCATGAACGTCGGTAGTCCTAAAAGTATAAAAATAATCTTTATTCGGAATGATGTTGTCAATAAAAGAAGTCTGGCCTAAATAAGTATCAAAAGAAATAGCGTTCTCCTGATCAGAAAACTCCATATAGAAATGTGGCTTAATTTCTGTTCTAAAAATAGTATAACTTTTTGGAATATCATCATTTTTAAAAGAGATCTCGCTTAAAAAATCTTCACTTGGTAAATTTACACCTTGACTTATTGCACAATCATCAAATAAGCTTAAGTCAGAATCTGCTATAGGTACGACAGTTTCTTTTTTGTTTCCTACGGAGTTGTTTAACAAAAACAAGATTTTATTTTTATTTCCCCTATATGGCACAACTTGCACTTGTGGCGGCATTGGAGGAAAATCTTCTACTCTAGTTAAATTAACAGCATCAGTTTGTACATTAACCATTGGAGCATTATAATAAGGCACTCTTACAAACTGTAAATAAGGTTCAACTTCATATTCGTGTTCAAAAAATAGGTGCCCTTCTGGTACCGGTTCGGATACCGTGGATTGTATACTTGGTGGGTTTATGCGCTTTGGAGAGGTCATTGTAAATAAGCCGTTCTGCTCGACTGTTTGCATCTCTTTCGCACGATATTTTGTACCAACAATAACTTTATGAGCAAATATTTTATAATAATAGTTTTTATATGGTATTATTTGTGTATCCACGTAATTTAAAGTATCTTGATTAACGATTGGTAAAAATATACTCTGTAAGTATTGCTCTGTTGCCCCTATAACTTCGTATTTGGCTATCTCATACATTAATGTTTCTTGATGAGCGAACTTTCCTTGCTGAATATCTCTTGGACTTCTTAATCCGCCGTTCGTTAAGAAGCTTTCCAAATCGCTCAATAAAATTTCACTTTTTATTTTACCTAAAAGAGCCAGCAAACCACTAGTTGAAACAGTTTTGTCTTCTGAATAGATAAGCACATTTTTAGGTGTTTCAATACCTATGCTCTCAAAGTTGTCTAAAAATAAATCTGCCGCGGCAAAATCTTCGCCCGTTCCGGCCGCTAGTACCGTCGTTGATTTGTTAACAAAATGCATTTTGAAAGTTTTTAATTTAACCTCATTATACATATTAAATTTTCCATAGCTATAGCCATTTGTCATTCCGCCATAAAAATTAGCGTATGTTCTTAGAATTCCTTCTTCGGCATCTTCGTCAGCGAAAGCCCCCTGAATTCTATCTAACTCGGCATTTGGCACCACAAGTGAAGCAGCGTGAGTATTAATCGCATCTAAAAGATTGTTTTTTGAAAACAATTTTGCTATGGGGCCGCGTTGTTCTTGTGGTATGTTTATTGTAGTGGCAAATGGAAATCTATTTTTAGAGTCTGTAGCTTGATTAAAATAAGGCATTGTTTTTTCAGAAAAATATATTCCTGCTTTTATCTCTTCTAGCCACTTTGGGATATATAGTTCTTTTGTGTAATTGGGAGAAAAATTGACTCCATCGGCGCCATATAATTCGAAATCATTAAGAAAAAGTGATTTACTTGTTCTAAATATATTGTCTGGCTCAAGTTCGGCAACGTCCCCTCCTTTTAGCTGATCGCCCAAATCGCTTAATGTGAGATATTCCATAGGAGCTGCCGATCCAACATTTACGCTTCCAAACTCATCAACATCTCCATTGTTGGCGGCAGCGCCTTGGACGTAATTTGTGTAGAGTAAAGATAGGTTATCAAAATAAGAATTAAGATTTGAAAAATTTAAATCTTGTGAACTGAAATACGAGTCTGGGATTCCAAAAGTCGCCTTCATAAGCTCGTATTGTAATGGTAAATAAATAAGATCGTAAATGCTGGGTAGTGCATTTTCATTTAAAACACCTTCATTTATCAATGATATAGCACGAGGTTCGTATTGCGGATCATAATAATTGTACTCGACCTGATATGTTGGCGCTGTATCTTTAACACCATATGATTTTAAATCAACATTGTCAGTTAAAAGAGTTTTGTGATCATATGGAACGCCTATTTTTGTAGCACAATTAAAAACTTTTTTTCTAATATCATTGTAAGGTACCTCATATCTGTCTTGTATTGACGCTTGAGCACTCGGCGCTGGACTATTCAGTGGTATAGATATCAAAGAAAAATAAATATCCAACAGAGTAGCGGCCGTATCAGTCGCTACGTTGTTATGTATGAATGCACCGAAGTAAAACTTTTGACTATAGTTAAAACCTGTAGAACCGTTTTTTACAAAACTTGGCTGAAAATCTAGAGCAGACGACTCAGGGATTCCTTCTAGTCCGAGATAGTGAAGGATTTGTAGTAGAAAAGCATCTTCCACATCTAATAAATTATAAATAAGTGGCCCCACAGGATATGTAGTCGCTCCTATGCCGACAATTATTTGATTATCTTTTTTAGCTTGATTTAGTTCCTTAGCGCGTAAATCTGCACCTTTCTCACCAAGACCTTGTGTGATCAATCGGTAAGATGAATTAGTTAGCTCGGTAAAGTTTTTAGCTTTTAAGTTTTCAAAATTGTATGAAACTGAATATCCATTTTGTGTGCTTATTTCGAATTCGTGCCTTTTACCTGGATTTAAGCCAAAATCATTTGTAAATTTATAAATTTGTGTATCATTGTCTCCTGCTATGTTTGCGGCGCTTTCATCAAGTATGCTCGGCCGATTGTCGCCGCGAGCAAAGAATCCTGTAGTGTCGGCGCCTGTGAGTGATGGAAAATCGCCAAGCTTGCCGCGGTCTGAAAATATAATCGGATTCGAATCAGCTTCTATAGCCGCAGGAGAGAGATTTGTCGTGCTATTTACTGTTGTGGTTAGTATACTCTTTAAAAAACCATCAGCTATATCTAGATCTCCATTATTGTAAAAGTTTCTTCCTGCGATTAAGTTAAGCTCAGGCGTCCCTTGGTTCGGGTGAGTAATCCCGACAAAGACGCCCTGCAAAAAAGCGGTTCCCATTTTAGATATTATAATATCATACGGATTATTAAAAAGATAGATATAGTTATTATAATGTATGTTTTTTAAAATTTCTTGTTCGCCGGCCATTTATTCACCTTTAAAATCATTTTATGAAGCTGACGTACCCACATAATTCATTACCAGTGTAACTAAATAATCAGCTTCGTCTGGTGTGATCGAGTAGTTGCCCACGACAGCAAGCCCTTGGCCGGAGAAGGGTACGGTACCAAAAGTAGAAGACGCGGCTTCTTCTCGGGCAGCAGCATTGTTCAAAACACTCTGTAGCAAAAAATTAAATTCAGTTGTAATATAGTCTTGCATATTCTCTCCTTTAAATAGTTAAATTTAAAATAAAACGGTCGTTACTCATCAGGGATTAATTTAAAATAGGAATTGATCAATGGTAATTTAAAATTATTAACCAATTCGCCATTAATGTAATTTGAAGTGTAGTAAACCAATCTACACAATAAAGAACCATTAGTCTGAAGGCCGACCAAGTTCCACGCTGCATTATCTAAAATTTTCCACTGTGGGCTTTTTAAGTTTCTATTTGTATTATAATAAATAGTATCTTCGGGCGCACTATAGGGGTTATCTAATGTAGTTTTTGCTGGTATTTGCGGAAACGTAGTTTTAAATCCACTTAAGTATTCAACACGAACTATGTTTTGATGTGTAAAGTAAAACTGTGACAACCTTGCAGGATTAACCATTCCTTTGACAATATACCCCTGATCTGTCAATGAATATTTTTTAAATAAAGTGGCATCAGGATTTTCTAAAGATAAACACAACACTTGGTTCGGAGGATTTGCATCTGTAGGAACAAATCCAAAGTTTTTCATAGGCAACTCAAAACTGCTAAACCCACCAAATGGCATATTTACCTTTCCTGTCATTTTTCTAGCAAATAAAGACATTAATAAATTGTTTTTATCATCCGTTATGGAGTTTTTATTATAAACAAAACCTGGGGTTAATTTAAATTTATTACCTTCACTGTCGTTTAAAAAATTAATGGGGTTGTCAGATGGATTAAGCATATCTTCTTTAAAATCTGTTCCGGGCTCTGTAACTTGTGTTAAATCTACGATTTCACCAGGCGCGAAAGGGTTTAAATTAAATAAATTTGTTCCATCTTTATTGAGAATTGATATCAAATCTTCTTTTATAGTGTTTGCAATTGTAGCTTCACTAGGTTTCGGTGCATTGTTTTCTAATATCTCTAACTTAAGTTTGGCTATTTGCGTAAAAGCTGTTTGACTATCCATAAAACTAAATTGTTCAGGCATCAAAATAAATTGTTTAAGCTGTTCGTTATTCGAGGCAGGGGCAGAAAGATAAGAATAAAATGATTTATTATATGATCTTTTTTGTAAGTTAATCGGCTTAAACGGAGCAGCCAAAAACGTCGAGGCTGGGGGTGGACTTGATTCTAGTACTTGCCTCAACAAAATATCACACGTTAGTCTATAATCATTGGCTGTTATTTCAATAATCCCAGCGCCATTTTTTTTTCTACCAACAAATCCAGAGGTTGTAAACGTGGGTACACCGCTTTCGTTGATGGTGAAGTACCCCGTCTCCGACACGGCTGCATCGATTAAACCAGTAAAATCATAACCATAATTATATATATGTATTTCCTGCTCTGAAGATTCAAGTCTTATTGCTTCTTTACCGCTAGTGGACTCAACCGATTTGACTGCGTTTGTATAGGGGTTTGAGGTTGTTGTCTTTAAAGACTTAGATAAAAAATTATTCAAAAGATTCTGTATACTATATGACATATAATTTATAAAATCTTTTAAAACTAAAAGATTGCTTAAGGTTGTAGTATTCAAATTAGCTAGATTTAACATATAAGTCGTAAAGTCTTCTAAAGCAGTGCCAGGTGCTCCGGAAAACAAATCGGATTGGCTTTCTGGATTATAAAAAATTACTAAAAGATCCCTAAACGGAAGCTCGCCAAATCCTTTAGGATACGAAACGCTAGGGGGCGTTATCGGCAAACCGGCACCATCAACAATGGTATTCGCAGGGAAAATACCATCGGCCAATCCATTTTGAATCATTTTGTCTCTGGCGACAGCTTTTAAGTTTTCCGTAGTGTAGTCAAAAGCTGACTCTGTTGCTGATTGGCTGCTGTTGAAGCTAATTTTAGATTTACAAAACGTCAACAAAGAATCTAATTTACCACTGAAATTATTTATTTGAGATAAAACTCCTTGCATATAAGTAACTGTTGGATCAGTGTATTCAACCACAACAGAATATTTTTGAGTTGTTAAGTATGGATCATTTATAATGTGTTTAAATGAAAATGAATCATAACCTCCCTCACTATCTCCAACCGGCATTAAAAGTGATTTATTCCCTTGTTGGCTTTCATTTTGTAATGAAAAATAAAGTGTTGTTTGGTTTTCAGAAGAAAATTTCTTTACTGGGTTTGAATCTTGCGCCTGGGCAGCTAATATTGCTAGATCATCTACAGGATAGCCATTGTCCAATAATACTTGCGCGTACACTGGGTTTATTACCGATATAAAATTGTCAGACTCGGCAGCAGAAATAGTACCTAAAAGTTCACTACCTCTATACACTTGACATTTTCTTAAAGATGAATCTGAAATTATTTCTTTTATAAAGTTAGAATAATTATCGAGCGCATCTTCGAATCCTGCCGCGGCAGCCGGAAAGGCTCTCTCCGCGTTATCAAACAAAAAAGAAAAAACAGAATTATGTCTTATTGCCTCAAATTTATCTATAAAAAATGATCCTTGGATTTGTCCTTTTTTACCTTGTGTTAAGAATATGTCACTAATAAAGTTTTGTTGTTCTTTAAATAAACTCACATTTTTGGGATTATTTTTATACATTGAGACAAAAGAATTTAGATTTTCAAATGTTTTTGTAACGTTAATAATACTTTTTTGTATTTTTTCTTTTATTCTGTTGTCAACAAATTTATTATTTGGCACTATAGAATAATCTAAAAATGGATGAGGTGCCGATAAATGGGCCGCACCAGCCATAAAACGATTGTTGTGTATGTGTACGCCACCAGACCAAATGTCTCCCGGTTTTCCAAATTTTGATAATTCAGCTGCATCTACTTGTGGTACACCACCGAAGCCCCCCAGTACAGGTGATGCAGATGGTTGAGCTATTCTAAATTGTATTGCTTGGTTTTGTATTTTTCCATCGAGCAAAACTATCTCTTTTCTTATATTTGAAATATATGGACCAGTGTAGTAGTCGCCAAAGACCGGATTTTTGGAAACGTCAGTTTTGGTACGTATAACCGTAAAGATAACATAAGCAAGAAATTCAGCATTTTTTGGTATATTTTCAAAAGTGCAACGTGTTATAACTTCGCGAACTGCAGTCCCATCTGGTAAAATTTGTCTGGGTAGATTCTGCAATGATGCCTCATTTGTAAAAGATCCATCTTGTACCGATTGGTTCAACGCTAATGAATCAAATAAACTATCTTTAAAAGAAAATTTCTTTGTGGTCGAGCCAAATCCGGTGATACCATTATATTCATTTAAAAGAACTTGTACGGCATCTTCGGTAATTGATAATTCATTACCAGGGGCATATAAAAGAGAGGGGTTGCCGTAATATTCCATTAAGAATCCATAAAAATACGGAGATGTTGTTTGATGTACGTAGATATCAAAACTAAATTCAGTTAAAGAATTAGCTAGCGTTAATAAATCAGACTGTAAGGTTTTAGACTCTGCAAATTTATTAGATAAAACAAGTGTGCTCATTGTAGTGCCATCACGGACTAAAACGTCATGGTCTTTAGATATCCCACCGTCCGACGATGGCACGATGTAACCACTATGTTTTTTATTTTTTTTAACCACTGTGGTTGGTTGTGAATCTAACGTTATGTTTTTAACATAAACGTTTGGTAAAAATTGTTCTTGCAGACTTTTTATAGAAATCATTATTCACAAACATCCTTTGTGTCATCATCATCAAAATATATATTCTGTTTAATTTGATTGTCTGTTAAGCTTATTATTGGTTCACTTTCACAATCAAACATTTTAGTATTATAAAATTGTTTAGTTTTATCAAAGCCAATTAAAGGACACATAATATCTCCATCTATCTCCCTATCAACAAGAAAATCAAAATATCTTTCAACAGATTGAAATGCCACATTACCATCTAACACATCTTCTAGAAGTGCATCTCTATTTTTATAAAATGGCTTTTTAATTAGTTCTTCTTCTAGTACGGCAGGGATCTGGGTGGCGCCCGGGACAACCTCAAATAATTCAACTTCAAAGTTTTCTTTTTCAAAAAATGTATTTGACTCCTCCACTCTGATAACCAAAAAATCCTGTAAAGTTTCAATTGAGGAACCATCATAAAAAGGTAAAAAATCTATTCTTTCTGTTGGGTCAATATTAGTCGGTACAGAAGTTATATCAACCTCACCAGCTAAATTTTCCGGCTCGAAAGATGAATTATACCCCCTAGAGTTCCTTTTTATTTTGTACTCTATACTAACATTTAATTGTGGTATGTGATACTGCAAGACTCCTTTTGAACCAGAAATAGATAAGCGATCAGTTGAAGAATCCAAATCGGTTTTTAAGAATGCCACATTCCAACCAGGGGCAAAACCTTTTGATGGGTCGTATTTACCCAACGGTTTCATATATAAGGACTGTTGCATTGGCTCAGGAGTGGTAGATATTATATTCAAAATATCAGCTTCGGTAGTATTGTAAGATTCAAAACCGTACAATTCTGGTTTTAATAGATCTATTTCGAATCTCTTGTCATCAATCTTAAGGTTAATAAACCTTTTACTAATATAATCTTCCTCTCGGCCTGATATAGATTTTTGAGCAGCCAATCTTGGAGTTTCATCCAAAATTCTTTCTTTGATTTTGCTTTGGTCCTCGCTAGCATTATTTGCAAATTCAGAGTTATATATAATATCTTCGTCAAAAAAAGCATAAAACTCTGGATTTAATCTACCAACTGATAATAAAAACTCACCATATGGAGTTAGCTGCAAATCTATAACTTGTTCTTTTGGATCTAGATAACTCATTATTAATAATTAGAACCTCCTCAAAATCCTCAACCGTAAATATTTCCAGGGCCAGAAGGAGTCCCTGGTATTGTTGGTGCAGACTGATCAGTGTCAATGTTACTAGCTTGTGTGCTAGTTGGTGTCATAGCGCCTTGTAAATTGGCTCGTCCACCTTGTGTTCCCGCTACAACTCCGGCTGTTTCTGAGTCAATGAGGTTCGATTGTGTTTGTTGCGCAGCTGCGGCTTCTGCTGGGTCTATAGCCGCGAAAGCAAATTGCTCACCAGATATCGGTGCATTAATCGGTTCGACGGTATTTTCAACAACACCTGTTTCAGAGTTAGCCTGCTTGCCGAAGCTTCCAAGGGTTGGGACAACTAATTTATTTTCTATATTGGCATCTATTTTAGCCAATTCAATTAAACTAAAAAAGTCATAAGGCCAGTTGTAGTTATGAGGCTGATCAGCATCATTAAAATTAAAATTAAATTGAAAATTATTATCATCTGACTCACTCGCTGTTTTTGCAAAGTAATTAGCTGCGGATCTTTGTTTCACTTTAAAAACCATCCAACGCGTGTTTTCTGGAAAGTCCTCTAAAAGACCTGCAATCGATTGCTCTTGAGGTTGCCCATTTTCGACAATTTTTTTGGAGAATACATTAGCCGGAAGAGAAGCGGTCTTCTTCTGGGCACCTCTAGATATATTTGGATTGAGGTTTTGCCAGATATTGCTTAAATCTGTCTCGGTCAAATCAACACTAAACTCAATTATAAACATAGCGAAAGGCGTAATCGAGGTGTTTGTCAAAAAATCTAAATGAGGAGGAATAACAAATCTCTGCATTTTATCAACCATATCAACGATAGAATTGTCTGGTATTGTATTACTTTCAACTGTAGTGTCGATGCCTTTGTTTTTCTTACTAACAATTTCCTTTGCAGTATCAATAAAGGAACTTTCTATAGTAAATCTCTTTATATTGTTAGCTCCATCATTAATAAAAGGAATTGCAACTATTGCTTCTGATATTGTTTTTGTTGGTGCTACACGACCAAGTTTAACTTTTTCTGTTGGAAGACCAAGCTGTAGAGCTAAAGATCCAGTTTGTGCAAAGTCTGTTTTTTCTGATCTTTCTAGCGCTTGTATTTGGAAGTAAATACCCTCGTCTTCCGCAGGTTTAACACCGTATTGATGCCACATACCACGGGCAGCAGAGGCAGATCCAATTGTTGCAAGCGTTACATCTGCATCTCTAAAGTTTAATATTGGTGTTTCCCATTTTGGCTGGAATGTTGCGAGGAAACCAACTGCGTTTGGATCGTTTGATATGGCCACCGGGTTTCCAAATTGATCAAAGTCGACTTTAAGTTGTTTTACGACTGAACGAGCGAAACTAGCACTCATCACCATAGCATTTTCAGTTGCTGTCGACGATATTTGACGGCCCGGTACTGCAACTGAGCCGGGTGCGCACGGTAGCCCCGCTTCTCCAAGCATTGATCTTTCATAAGACACAGTTAAGTTTTCAAATATAGTCGGTAAATCAGCAAAATCATTTGCATCTGTGGGTTTAAAAACATATTCTATATGAGCATAACCATTGTGATAAGGTGGAGTAAACGGCTCATAAGATGCACTGCTATAACTTCTTCTGGCGCTATTGTACGCCGCTTGTCTTGTTGTGACGTTGTTCCTACATAAGCTAAAACTCCGAACGGGAGGTCCAAAAGATGAACCATAATAATCAGCCACTTTGTTTCTCTCGCCAGCTATGGCCCCGGTTTGAGCATACATAACACAAGATGGAGGATTTACATCATAAGAAGCAGAGTAGAAAAATCGCTCCGGGTCGGAGTTGTTTATGATCATATCATTGAATATATTTAGAAACTCTTTTTTAGTTTGTATTTTTCCATTAAAACAAGCTAATCTCATTCTATATTCTTTACCCACTTGGAAACCTATGTCTCCCGTGTCTGGGTCTTCAAATGAATTAAAGAGGCCGTCAGTATCACTAAATTGTGATGTTATTGATGACATCTCTCCGTTTGGCAAAAAGAAATCAATAGTTGAAGCTAAAAAGTTATTCATAGCTAATTTATAATTTGGTTTGCCGGCGTTCGATATCGAAGCAGTCAAATTAAGACTAGCAGATGGGTGCGGCTCATTATCTAGTATAAATTTGTTTCCAAATGCTGATTCTGGATCTAATAAAGCTTCAAATGGAACTCTAAAGTCAAAGCCTTTAGTGATCCTTGGAATATCTATTAAGTAAGAAGCTGATATTCTTTGATTTGGTGAACCAGTAAAAGTCACCGGTTCTGCTTCTAAGGTATGTACCGGGTAATCAACTGCGATACCGGATTTGATACTATTGTAAAGAATACCAGGGGCGAATAAAGACTTCCAAACTGGATTCATTGCGCCAGCTACTACTTTAGGTATATCTTCTCCAATAGCAATTTTTCCTGCAACTTGATTGGTCTGGTCTAGATCTGCCACGAGATTGCCATTTATGCTAAAACTAGCGGAATAATTGTCGTAAAAAAGTTTAGTTAGCTGAACTGATCGATCAGCAGGATAAAAACCATCGTAAGGTAAAAGCTTGATTAATGCATCTGCTGAAAGCGTTATTCTACTTGGCTTAGATGTATCGCCATAAAAATCACTTACAATCGAAAAAGTTTTTAGAAAATCTGAATGTGAGTACGTGCTGGCAAAGTCTGCGACACTGCTATCTTGCAGGGCGGCGCCAGTAATTTCTAAAAATCCTTTTGAACCCAGCTTGCCACCAATTGGCTTAGTTAAAAAGCCTTCAGGAGCTTCATTGATATAATATTCCATATGCTCTGATATTCTAAACTCAGGCAACAGGCCGTGATCTTTTCCAATTCTTTTGATATCTTCAATATATTCAGAATATGTATCATAGAACGGAGCCAACCCAGATTGATCGCCAGCCTCCCATTTGTTATCCCCAAACTTATATTCGTGATCAGAATCGGTTGGAATTATACCGGCCACTCTTCTATTATACTGAGGTAGTAAGTGCAGGCCGGCGACATATTGAAAATCTGGTGGTGGTGATTCTGGGGCGCCCAACTGTGTAAACCAATTTGGTCCAGAGAATGAGGAATTGTCGTGGGCGAGAAGACCTCCGCTTAAAGCAGTATATACTGAATACGGATAAACATTGTTTTGTAAAATGCCTGCCACATCATTAGAAGCAGATACTGGTGGAAAGACCGTGAATAAGCCGCCGGCATCATCTTGACCCTCTTCAGTTTCAAATTTAATCCTACCAGGAGAATTGTTTACAAAATCATCTCTAGCGTCTAGAGGCCAAATACTAGCTGTCAAAGAGCTGCCATTTGCGTGAGGAGTTCCATCAGTCTTAACCTGTGCATATAATGTATTGAAGTCGCCTATAAATGGTGAATGAGCATCGAACCGGCTTGCTACTGTAATGCGCGGTGTGTTGTTTACTCCACGATTGGTTCTTTCTGCACGACTATCTCTCCAGAAGCCATTTTGATAATTTTCTCTTTGTCTCATAAAAGATAAATAAGTATATTGTTCTCTTGGAAAAATAGTTTCCCTAGTTATGTAACTTTCCAGCCCTTTTATGGGGTTTACAAGGGGATGCACATTTAACCCGCCGCCTAAGATGTAGTGATTAATCACATCTAAAGTTTGACGTTCCTCTTTTATGTTTCTTTGTGAGAGAAGCTTATCGTCTAAATCGATATTGTCTGCTTCGTGATCAGTAAAGAATCGAATATTGTTCATATATGAGTGATCGATTTGCACTAGTTCTGCAGGTGAATCATCTGATAATGGTCCAACACTGTAAGTCACAATGTGTGATAACTGCTTATATTTACTCGTAATTGGGGGTTCAATGGCGGAATTTATTGATTCTATAGTGTTTGTATTAGCGTCAACGTCAGTGACTTGAGAAATTTCTAGAAAGCTTAATCTGTTTTCTTCTCTAAGTGCGCGAGCAACAGGGTGATTATCTTGCCTACAGAGTTTCCAGTTCGAACCACCATATGGCCCTTGGCGGTGTAGTAATAGAGCATTTAAAGATACAGCAGTAGAGGGGTCAACATCAACAGTAATAAAACCATCAGATGAAGCGAAATGGCTATTAAATATGCCACCGGTAACATTATTTCTATCCATCAAAGCTGCTGGTAAAAGGTTACTGTTGTCAGAGGTAAGAGTGTCTTCATAGATTACAGTATTCAATCCAGCAAAATCAACAGGAATCCAATCTGTTGTATCTGGATTATGTATAGATGCACTGTAAGTTCTACCCCAACGACTACTAACTCCAAAGTAGCGCATTACACCAAAATCACTTCTACTTACAAAAGTTAAATCTGTGGAAGCAAGGCTTGCATTACTAAAATTTGGTTGTTCAAAATCATATAGTGCTGGTCCGGTATAATCATTTATTAAACTAGAACTTATCCAAGCATACTGTACGTCTGTTTGTGGTATTTGGTGCTGGACAAAAAAGTTATCATATGATCTTTTTGTTTGTTCCGTATATCTAATTACTGGATTTAATATTTCGACTGTCGAGCCATCATTATTAATAATTTTTCCTGATGCTGCGATAGTGCCGTTGTTTGATCCTTGACTATCAGTCAATGTAGTTCCCGATGATCCATCTGCCCTCCACCAAGAAATTAGCTCATCAACTGCGGTGTGTTTACTTAAATCACCTGGGCCACCTCGATATATATAACGAGCAGATCCATTATATATTTCACCAACCTGAGCGCCGGTTAAAGTGTCACCCCAAACACTAATTTCATCCATAACACCTTGAAAATTTCTATCTCCGGTGTTGTTGTCACCAATAAAACAAGCTTCAGTGTTTATACCAGCATTTTTACCTGAAGGGACGGTTGATGTTCCAGGAGGGTCGGAGGGAAAAGGAACAACAACCGATGTTGCAACTAACTCACCATTTATATAAAATTTGGGATTGCTAAAGACGTGTAAGTCGCCCGCGGGAGCATCAATTTTGACAAAAATGCTTGAATCATGTGTAACTGCAATATGGTACCATCGATTAGTTTCTATTAATCCTGCAGCAGTTTTAAATTGACCGTTTCTTTTCGTATACTTGTGCGTTAATCTCAGCTCACCGGTGTTCGTGATAAATAATGTTATATCACCATCGCCAAAGTCGAATATACGTGATTCATTACCACCACCAGCATGATTTAAAGACGAGGCATTTATCCAAGCAGAAAGAGTATATCTTTGCACAGAGCCCTCGCCGTTTCCTATAAGATTATTCCAAGTGGCAGCGGTTCCAATATTAACTCTATCAGAAGTTCCATTAAAAGTCACTATTTTTGTATTAGTAAATGATTGATCTAATTGATCTTCACCAATAAAAGGCTGAAGTCTAGTGTTTCTATTTACTTTATGAAAAGATCCAGTAAATGGATAAGCATCTGTAAATCCTCCTGTGAAGTCACTTACGGAAGCTAAACCCGTACCATTATCTGAATTTTGTCTATTTCCTCCGGTGCCACCGGTGTTCTGAGTAACTGTTATTTTATTATCTACGCGGACTGCAGTATAACCTGCATTGGTTGTAGCATTAATAGCTTTTTCAACAGCTTCAGCGACTTTATCTTTTGATGCGGGGCCACCGCCCACGCCGCCAAAGAAAACATCGAATGTGGTACCCGCAGGGCCTCCTGCTTGAGTGCCAAAGGCTCCAGCGGCGCTGACTCTATACGTAGTTTTTACGTTATCAGCGTCTGTCAATGTAAAAACCTTACCTGTTGATAAAGACCCACCTTCACCCGCAACAATTAGCGCAGTTGCTTTGCCAATTGTAGCACTCCGATCTAAATCTATACTAGAATTTCCTCCGGGGTATTCTTCTCCTGCTATCTCAAAATCCGCAACCGTTTTAGCATCGCTAAACAGGCCAAACTGATTTGTATGATCTGAATGTAGTTCATTTAGTGGGTCACGAACAGCTAGATTTCTGTATGGCAATGCGTTATAAACACTAAGTTCGCCGGCCGGCGCATCTAATACACCCTCGGCCATCGTTGCAGGATCGCCAGGAGCCGAGAAACGATTTACAATTATAGCTTTATTCGAACCGGTTAAATCTCTTCTTGGTAACTCAAAATCAATAACACCAGATACCGTCATTGATGCGGCGGTGATTGAAGCCAAATCACCCTCGGATTCTGCCAAATAGCGATTGTTTATTGAACGACCATTAGTCATAACAATCTCATAAGTATTTGTATAGTTTCCTATCTTTGTGACGCCGGCAGCATCGGTGCCTTGAGCAAATGAAGTTTCTGAGTCTATTTCTAAGGCGCCTGTTGTTTGTTGAATATTTTTAATGTTTACCGGTCTTTTCGCATATTCTTCTCTAAAGTAAACAGACTTTGGATTATGTGGCGAGACGTTAACTAAATCTATCAAGTCTGCAGATGCAGTTAACCTCCAACCTTCTAATCTTTCACCCTCGCCTTCAGGTTGTTCATTATCAGGTGTAAAGTTTGTCATCACATGGCGATAGGCGCGGCCACCGACATATTTTTCCGTGAACGGACCCTGCATTGGAACATCATTAAAAGGTCCGTAATTATCGTGATGTAAGTTTGTAATTGCAAGATTTGCTTGGAAATTGGCAAGGTCTGCATATGCTGGATTAGAATCAACAGAAGAACTGTATAAACTAAATGGGAAAATGTGATCACCTTTGAAAACATTACTAGTGTCCGGATTATTTCCATCAATTGTTGCAAAAGCTGAAAACTTGTATTTTCTTTTGCCTTTGTTTAAAGCTAAGTTATCATCACAATCCTTGAACGACTCCAACTTTGTCTCAGGCGGTTCAATAGAAATCAACCCCCCCTCGTCAGTGGCCGAAGGCGAAGGTCGTTTCCTGATGGAATCCCAGAATCCTACTTTTTTATTTTCGTGTGCATTGCCACCGCCGTGGATTTGGGGCTGCTTAACTGCATTTATTTTATAAGGTCTTGGAAATCTTCGCAAAGCGTAAGTTGATCCTTGATACGTCCCCGCTGAACTACTTAAATTTGGTGGTGTTGCATTGGTCTGATTGTTGATTACATTGATTATTTCTTGCCTATCAGAATCAACACCAGCCACGCCACTAGTTGAAAGTGCTCTTTCAGCTCTCTCTTTCCACCAAAGACAGCTATCATCAGTGTTAACATCCCTTCCGCCGGTAAAGTCTCCGACAGAAGTTAATCCAGTGCCGGTGCTACTATTTGTGCTTGATCTATTTCCTGCTGCACCTGCAGTGTTTTGCGTCACTGTTATGGTGCTATCTACTCGTACTGCTGTATAATCTCCATTAGTTGTAGCGTTAATAGCCTTCTCAACAGCCTCTGCAACTTTATCTTTTGATGCGGGGCCACCGCCGACATCTTTGAAGAAGACATTAATGTTGCTTCCGGCTGCTCCACCCGGCTGAGTTCGATAGTCATCTGTGCCTGTGCCTGACCCTCCGCCGTTTGCTGTATATGTGGTTATAACACCAGCAGCATTTGTTAATGTAAAAGTCTGACCTGGCGCTATAGTACCGCCTTCGCCGGCAACAATCACAGCAGTAGCTGCTATTGGTGAAACCAAAGGATCTAGTGGGGCATGCCCCTCTTTCCAAGGGTATGTGAGTTCATTAATGCCAAATAGACTACCTTCAGGATCGCTCTGTTTAAATTCATAAGTTGGAAACTTAGACTCATACTTGTTTCTTTCAAGAATGTGAGACTCGATTATATTTCTTAATGGTCTTTCATCCAGACCAGAGGACATTGGCGCTAGCTTTTGAATCATTGCAGACACTGCTAGGTCAAACCACTTAAAATATTCAATGTATTTATCGATATTTGGAGCGTCCATTCTTTCAAAGAATAGCTGTCTCAAGGTGTTTAAGCTTTTATATTCACTTCGGTATCTGTCGACCGGGCGGCCTATCAAGTTATTATAACTAACGGTTGTCGACATAAATTTAAGCATTTCTTCTGAAATATTTTGATACGGGCTTTTTTCTACATATAGATCAAAAAAGATCGGGCGCGTATCTCTATTGTAAAATCTATCATCATTAGTCAAGACCTTAACTGTATTTTCATTGGTTAGTGTCTCCGGCATATTTGGCTTTGATATTGCATACTCTCTCGATGACACAACACTAGTGCTGTTGTTGGCAAACTGAAATCCAACACCAGTATACTGTTTGTTAACTATATTTTCTAAATATCCATACCTTGGCTTTTGATTTATAGAGCCAGAAGTTAAATCTTCCACTATAAATTGACCAGAGGCATTCGATCCAGTTACAGTGTCAAAATTCCAATGTAAAAGAAGAGTTTCTTTGTTTGGTACAAAAATATTGTTCACTGATTCATTAAAAAGATAGGCATTCTGCTCTGGATTTTTTATACTATAATTTGAAGGGTCAGATGCGTGTACGCTTAAGTCTTCTAAAGTTAGTTTATTTTGCCAAACCCTGAATGAATTAACTCTTATATCTGATTTTTCTAGTAAAGATCCAGTGAAATTTGTTCTGTGCGCTCCCACAAATGTTCTTTTTGGAGATGCTAAAAACTTAACTGCTTGTGCAGCGGTCATTGATCCCGTTACTGTGAATTGATTAAGCGTTATATCAGAAGTTTTTTGAATACCTGAAAATTCTACCACATAATCAGAATTTGTTGTTCCTAGAACTTGATTTGCATTAGGATATTTTTCAGGATATAAACAAACTAAAAAATTCCAAGGCGTATCGTTATAAACATCATCATAGTAGGACGAAGTTAATTTAGGTATAAACCCTCCAGCAGTGCCGGTAAGTTCGAACTTTGCCTTATTAGAAAAAAGACTTGGTTTAATAGCCTTAACTAAAAAGTTTGCATAGTCATTAGAATCCCAAGTCGTGTCCTCTGGTTCAAAGTCTCTAGCTGTGTGCATACCAAACAGACTAGCTGTTGTCACTAAAGGATAGTTATTTCTGTAAGAATTTGCCTTTGTAGCCAGTGTATTGTACTTTGACTCATCTACCCTCAAAGGAAAGACAATACTAGCTTCTACAGACAAAGGAAGGCTATTTTCTCTGGAATCTGAAACCGTAAAATTTTTGCTAGCTGATATGAACGTCCTAGTATTTGTATTCAGGCTGCTAGAAAACTGATACACTGACGCATCGGAATTTGCATTAGTGTTAAAGTTTGCTAACTTAAATTTATCAGACACCAATCGATAGTTATCTTCTAAGGTAAAATCAACATTGTTGGAATAATAATTTAATTTATATATTTCATCGTCTATTCCAAAACAACGAATAAGATTCCTAAATGATTTTTCAGTACCTTTTGTTTTGTTAATATAAGTTAAGTTGTTATAGATGTTCTTATATATAAGATTCTTTACGTTTGAAATCTTTTCTGTATAAAAAGTGTCATCATCTCTACTTTCGAAATATTCTAGGGCTTCAATTGCATTAAATATCTCCGGAGCAATAAACCCTTTAGATTCTAGAATTCTACTCATAAAAGGAGTAGGTTTAAAGGATGCACTAAAATAGCTAGTTTGGCTTAATGCCGGCATTGATGACATCATATTGGCAACATTATCAAAATAGCTACTTATTATTTGTGTTAAATTCCAAAGAGAATTTGCTATTATGCCATCGTCATCAGGAGTGCTAGTTTCATGTTCCTCTAAAATCCAAGAGGGTAATGAATAGTATATCGTTGAAGGATTCCTGTAATCATATTCTTTTCCTTCTTTTCTTTTTTCTTGCATAAAGGAAAAGACTTCTGGATGTGATGAGTAGAGTATTGGATCTTTAAATTCAGTTGCTGTATATGTTGTAAGGCCAGATTCATTTATAGCAGATCCAGTTTCTCTTGAACCCGCTGAAGAATACCCAACCCAAGTTCCGTTGCTAACTCTTCCCGAATAATCTAAAACCTTTGAATCAGTAGCGGATTTACCTAGTATTCCTTCATTAAATTTAAAGTAAACGCCAAGATCGGTATTTGATAGGTCAGTGTTTGTGCCGCCGCCGACTTGATCGAACCAGCGAGTTTGTATTTGTTTTGATGTTCTCCAGCGCTTCCAATATCTAAATTCATCGATAGAGCCTGAAAATGGCGACCATCCTCGTTCGCCGCGATCTGATGTGCCGTCATAAAAGGTCGCGACTTGTGCTCCGACATTAGCTATGATACTGCCAGAAACGTAACCAACTGGAAAACCTCCAGTTGCGGAATCATTATGCTTTCCATCGACAAATAAATCAAAGAATGTTTTAGCTCCCTGGGTTCTCATTCTCACTGCATAATGGTGCCAATTGCCATCTGCAATAGAGGCAGTTGTTAATGTGGGGGCTCCCATATACAATCTAATGTTATTAGTGCTTCCAGAAGCATAACTTATAAAGAAGGCTTGATTACTAGTATTATTAACTGTGCCAGTGCTAGCAAGGGCTATGGATAGGCGACCATAATCGGCACTAGTACGCGTAGTGCCGGTAACATGAGCATCAACAATAAATTCAAAATATTCCTGGTCAGCTACGTAGGCATCTTTTTTTAACCAGAATTCTACAGTATTGCCTTTTGTTCCGTCAATTAAAAGATTGTTTTCTCTGTTGTTAGATATATCATAAAGATTGGCATCTTTTCTAAAATGAGCTTCGCCGGTGTCTGGATCGACGTAAATTGATTTTCCGGAACCTGGATGTGGGCCGCCTTTTACTAAAATATATTCATTAGATACTGGTGGGTAAAAGAACCCTTCATTTCCGCTTGTCGATGCAGCTACAAGAAAGTTAGCATATCCTGTTGTTCTTGGATAACCATTTTCAAAAAGATATAAATCTAAATTAGAAGAAGAAAGCTCCCAAAGAATCTTTTCTTTTTTAGAGCCATCATAAGGATAAGTCTCATACGTTCTTTTTATTGAGTCGTAGTAATATTTTTCAGCAGATCCAAAACGAGCGAAGTTTTCTGGCTTAGAGTAGTCAACTAAGGGAACAAACTTATCTTTTTCTTCTAAAAACTTTTCAACAAACTGGGCTGATTCTATTCCGCTAGCGGTTAAAGAATTAATCGAGGAGTTTCCAAGATATTTATAATTGTGCTCTTTAAATAAATCTTTTAAGGACATATTATTCTACTCTAAACCTAAA
>CEQC01002314.1_pt1 | contig 23291 bp, 29 predicted proteins | sample 531021 | NCBI WGS metagenome assembly CEQC01 (sample SAMEA2621213, study PRJEB7988) | marine metagenome | biome: marine biome (ENVO:00000447); feature: surface water layer (ENVO:00002042); material: "saline water (ENVO:00002010), including plankton (ENVO:xxxxxxxx)" | depth 5 m
TGCTTTCCATTGACGAAATACTGTACTAAATCCATCAAATACTTTTGTAGATAAAAATTTATTCTTATTCATAACTAAACTAATTCTTCTATTATACCAACTACCTCTGCAATAGCAAGTCCTAAGAAACCAATCCATATGTAGCCCATAATACCAGCAATACAAGCTGCTATCCTAATACCAGATTTTATAAATGATATTATCTGGTGTAATTTAGCATCCGGATATTCGGTGGTATTCGGTAAGTTTTCGAGGTTAACTTCTTTGTGTGAATTGTATCTTAGATCTCTATCGTAGAGTTCTTTTTCTATAACCTTTAATACGTCTTTTTTCATTCTTGTGTTTTTAAAGTGGTGCTACGACACTAATTATACTATAATATAAGTATAAATATTCTATTATCCAACTATTACTAAAAATTTTTATAAATAAATGGATCTCTTTTTTTAAGCTCTTTCAATTTTTTTTGAAATTCTTCTTCTAGCTTCTTTTCTTTCTCTATTTGCTCTTTAGTTTTATCTTCTTTCATTATATACTTTTATAATAATTAGTATTTTTTATCAATCTCCAAATCTTGCTACTATTATCAACATTAACTTTAACGTTAGTATTCCAGTCAGATAATTTAGTATAATCTAAATATAGTTTTTCATCTCGAACTTCATTAAATGCTTTAACTATTAAAGTTTTATGCCAATTAGAAGAAGCTAAATTAGCTTCAGGAACAGTACAACCCTCAAATCTACTATCTAACTTTATAAGCCAATCTATAAATTGCTGTTTACGTAAAGCTTCTAAATCAACAAAGTACATCTTCATACCTTTCCAGTTACTGTTATTAAAAATATTATCTATAAAAAAATTGAATACTGTTTCATTAAAATAACTTAATCTATTATCTAATTCAGTATTAATAACTAGATTACGAGGGTTATTAGTTATATTAAGCTCAGGACGTTTAAGACTGGTTTTTATAAAATGTAAAACTCGTTTATAACTTTTTTCTTCATCTCGAGAATCAAATGCTCCTATTAACTCTAAATGATCTCTAAAAAATTGAAGGAAATTGCTTTTTACTCTTTCCCATTCGTTTCTAAAAGGAAATATTACTGTTAAATCTTCTTTGTAGAATTCTTTTTCAGTAAAATGTATATGTTTTTCTCTATTAGCATTCGGTATATCGTAGTCCCAGTTAAAAATATTAGGGTTATCTAAACCTATTCTCTTAATAGATTGACTTGCATTTTTAGGTATTCCTACTATTCTTACATTTTCAGTACCTGTTAATCTCATTTTTTACTAATTAAAAATTTATTTATAACTAAATTATCTATATCTGAATCTAAAAATCTTTCTATAGCTTGTTGAGGTGTTCTAGTAATAGTCTGGTCCTTTAGATTATATGAAGTATTTAAAACTACTTCAGCACCTGATTTTTTACCTATTTCTTTTATTAGTTTAAAATATAATGGATTTCGATATTTATCAACTGTCTGTACTCTACATGATCCATCTATATGAGTTGCTGCTTTAAACTTATTAGTCTTAGCTTGTAAAACTATATTCATATACGGTACGCTTTGTTTTAAATTAAACCATTTAGAAGCTTGATTAACTGTAACTGAAGGAGCAAAAGGTCTAAATCCTTCTCTCTTTTTAATTACTCTATTTAGTTTATCTCTCATACTTGCATCCCTAGGAGAAGCTAATATTGATCTATTTCCTAATGCTCTTGCACCGAATTCCATTCTTCCTTGAAACCAAGCAACTATCTTCTGATCGTTAATTATTTCAGCTGTTTTTTCTAATAGAGTACTCTCATTAAATAATTGTACTTTAACTTTATCTTTGTAATTATCTAATATATTTTCAATTTCTTCATTAGTATAACCATTACCTAAATAAGGACAACCATTATCAGTTGCATACCCTGAGATAGGATTATTTATTAGACAAGCTCCTATAGCAGACCCAGCATCAGAAGGAGCAAAAGGAATATATACTGATCTAAAATGATTATAGGCAAGTACATTAGCTACTCCGTTATAAGCGCAGCCGCCTCCTAAGCAAATATTAGGGGATCCAGTTAACTTTTTTGCTTTATGTACTAATTTTTCAAATTCTCTTTCGTATACTTTTTGTAATGCTGCTGCTAAATCTTTATGATCTTGAGTTATAGGTTCTTCTTTAAATCTAGGAGGTAATCCTAAAAGTTTACAAAATTCTATATTGAACATTATTTTTTCAGAATATTCCCATGTAAAGTATTTTTGATCAATATTACCTTTTCTATCGAATATTTTAGATAGCTTATTAATATATTTTAAAGGATCTCCAAAAGGAGCTAAACCCATAACTTTGTATTCTCCTTCGTTAGGTTTAAATCCTAGAAATGCTGTTACAGTTGAATACAGCATACCTAAAGAATTAGGAAAGTCTATACTATACATTTTAGTAATATCAGCACCTTCACCTTTAGAAATAGTAATAGTTTCCCATTCTCCAACACCGTCTACAGTTAAAATAGCAGCATTTTTAAAAGGACTGGTATAATAACTAAAACCGGCATGAGATAAATGATGATCAGTATATTTAATTATACCTTTATATTGGAAATGACGTTTAAGTAAATTTTTAGGAGAATTAAAATAATAGTTATAAAGAAAAATAAGTCTATTTTTAAAAGTTTTGAAAAAATGCTTGTTAAACGTTCTAAGTACCCTATTTTTTTTAACTTTAGGTTTTTCATACCAACATACTTCATCTATATCGTTTATATCTTCTATACCTACTTCTGATAATACATATGCTATTGCATTAATAGGGAAAGAAGAATCGTGTTTTATTTCAGTAAATCTTTCTTCTTCAGCTGCTGCTAATACTTCGCCATGTTTAACTATACAAGCTGCAGAATCATGGTAAAAGGCTGATATTCCTAATTGTAACATTATCTTGGGTTTTTTACTAGTCTAAAAGTACAAGCAGGTCTACCGTTTATTATAGGCATACCGAATTCATCATACTCTATAGTTTTTACTTTAGTTCTTTTATTTTTAAAGCGACCTACTAAAATAGTATCACCTTTTTTTACATCTATTTTAATCATAACAACTTAGTATAGTTATTTAAATTTTTTTCATCATCGTTAAACTCATAACCTTCTCCTAAACTATTAGGATCATAAGATTTTTTACCCCATAAACTTTTCTCCTCTAAATCTATATAAAATAAATAAGTAAATTTAGATTTAAAAACTGTACCTGGCATCTTCATAAACCACTTTTTCTTAGGTTTAGGAATTTGAATATATAAAGGCATTGATTTAAATTTAGCAAGATGAGCTGAAAATAAACTATGAGAAGAACCGAAAAATAATTGATGAGGTCTATCAATTAAAGGAACCCCTAATTGTCCATATTTTATAAAAGACCAATACTGTTCAGGTAAGAATTGATCTCGCCATTCTCCTGATTTTTCAGCTATTTCTTTTCCAGTAATATTTTCTATATCTAATTCTTCGCAGAATTGCTTTACTAAACTATAATCAAAATTACCATGAGTAGTAGATTTAATATCATCACTAAAAAAATTAATAGGAAAATTTAAATATACTAAGATATCTTGTAGTTTTGTCTTCCTAACTTGGGATTGCATTTGATATCTAATTTGAGGTTCGTTTCCGTTATTTAAAATATAAGTTTCTCTATAATTATTAGGATCAACTTTGATATCTATATACTCAAATTTAGACTTAAAGCTATTTACAAGTTTACTTTCAGTAACTACGTATTCTGATGTTCTTAAAATATCAAAATTTTTCACTTATTTTTTTTTAATACCAAATTTACTGAATTTATACCATGCTCTTTCATGAAAATAGTATAATATCATTTTCGTTACTATTTCTATTCCTCCTATAGCTGCTCCTATCTTAGCACTACCTGTTATTAACCAAGATAGTAAAAAAGTATCTAAAGTACCAACTATTCTCCAAGTTATTGTCTTAACTATATGTCTTTTTTTAGCTACCATTAAATTAAAGTATCAGGTTTTTTCCCTATGCAAAAATGAAGACTATATCTAGTACCTTTAGTAACTTTTGTAATTTCATGCAGTACATACGGATCGTGAGTAAATAACTCTCCTTGTTTACTCCTACTATTACTACCTTTTAGTACGTAAATACCTCCTTTGTAACTATTTTCGTCTGATAATTCTATTCCACCGGAAAGGTACCTATTTGCAGTTCCTTCTCCGTCTCTATGCTCAGTAAAAAAATCGTTTTTATCATATCTTAAACCTATCAACCAAGTAGATAAAAAATAATTTTCTCCAAGATTAGATTTTATAAGATTGTCGACTGATTTCCATACCCAGTTATTACCTTTATCACGTTCAAATAATAAATTTCTTTTATATTTTCTATTATCACTTGAATAATTTTCCATAACTTGTTCGTTACAGAAATAATTAATAACTTCTTTACAATAATCTTTATTCCAAACTTTAGAGTTTTCCATCTTTTCTCATTTCAGCTCTAATATTAGTAGCTGAAACTTCCTTTATGCTCTGAGGGGGTACATGTTCAATAATTTCATAACCTACTCCTCTTCCGTAGTTAACTGATTCAATATCAGGTATTATACTTATAAATATTCTACCTTCGTTTATTAAATCTGATAATTCTTTTTCAAGATTCTCCATTACTTCTTGAGGAGTCCAGGGTTGATTTTCGTTAGGTTCTACATCTCTAATAGCTATCCATACGTTTTTACCTTCATTTAATCTTTGGTCAATCAACCACCTATGACCTTTATGCCATGGTTGCCATCTACCTATAAACATACTGTATTTTTTCATATTCCTTTATCTCTAATTAAATTAATTGCTGTAGCTCTATCTTCTTTTATATTAGGATCCTTATCATTAATTAAAAATCTAGGTCCTCTTTCAATACCCATTATTAATCTATCGAAAGGTATATCATTTACTTTTAATTCTCTTACTGTATGCTCATATAACCAGTCAGGTCTAGCTGTGGTTAATACTATCATATGACCATGTTCTTTTTTATTTTTTAAATAGTCTACTGTACTTTGGATTGGTTCAGCTTTACTAGTTTCGTAAGTTTCAAATTTTCTATACTTAAATATAGTACCATCTATATCTACAAAGTATGTATTTTTTTTCTCCATTTTATACTTTAAGTTTTTCTCTTATTATATCTAAACTTTGCTCTGGTGTTTGCTCTGATGTATTTATATCAAGGTAATTAAATTGAGGAGCTTGATACCCTAACACATGATACTCTTCTCTACCTCTAATTTCATTAGTATAATGAACATATATTTCATTAATTTGCCAATCTAGTAACTTTTTAAATTCTTCTCTTTGATCAAGATAAGGTGAAACTAATGATACTATTACATCTTTACCTTGATTATGTAAATAATGAGCTATTTTTTGAGCTGCATCTATATTAGCTATTCTACCTTTTATAGAATAATCTTTATTTTCAAATAAATCTCTCATTTCATCTCCATCTATCCTATAAGCGTGAGGTAATGCTTGTTCTTTAAGTAAATCGGCTAGTACTGTTTTTCCTGAGCCAGGTTGTCCTGTAAACCAGTATATCATATTATAGTTTGTTTAGTAAATTGTCTGTATCTTTTTTCTGGGTTTACGTAGTTGTAAAGATCATCTACAGATATATCTATCTCCCAGTTATCTATGCATTCTTTTATTTTTTCTTTATCTCCACTATATAAATCTTCGTACCATGTAATAGGTATGTGAGATTTTTTACTATACCATTTTATATAATCGTAAGAATCAGTAATAAACTTATAAAGTTCTCTTCTAAAAGTATAAGGAGTTTCGTATTTGTACTTTTGATGCCAATGCTTTTTTACATGTCTAAAAAAATCTTGACTTTCGTATATATCCTGTAGGTTTTCTCTTGCTAATAAGATAACTTTATCGAAATCTCTTTTCCATTCGTCATAAAAATTAATTTCTTGGCTTTCGAATTCTTCCGGAATATGCCTTGTTAAAGTTTTTACTATACAGTTATCTTCTAAAGGAAAAGGGTACTTTCTAATTAAGGAATTAGCTTTTCTGCGCATTCCATAATTGAAAGGTTCACCGTACTTTTTTAAACCTAAGATATCACTTAAAGCTTTATAAAGTACGGTAGAACCTGTTCTAGCATTTGCTATTAAAAGTATCCTCATTTATCCTGCATATTCAGCAAGAACCTTTTCAACATGATTTTTAGCTACTTCGTAATCCACTGGTCCAGTCTCGTCTTCGTATTGAACAGGATCTGCGATACCCAGTTTAATAAAAGCTTCGATACGCTCCACACTACTAGCAGACTTATAATCGCTATTACCAGAAGGGTAAGGCTTATAAGAAGTATTAGTTCTACTATAGACCTCATTAAAATCAATATTTAAACTTAAACAACTTTCTTGTCCATCCTGAAGTATTCCGTATTTATCTATTTCTAGATAAGGAGTATAGAATTTAACTCTATCAGCATCCCAGTTACCTATTTGAAACGCTTCCATATCAGCATCTCTAAATTCTTGTCTACAATCAGGGTAAACTGCATGATCTCCAGCATGTATTCCTAATGATATATAGGTATCTTCTCCAGTTTTATTAGCAATAGACAGAGCTACAGCTTGCGTTAAAGAAGAAAATATCTTATTCCTATTAGGAACTACAGTTTCTTTCATATTATCTTGCTCATAATGACCTTCCGGAACATCATCTCCACCTTCTACTAAAGCAGAATTTAGTAAATTAGTAATTCCATCAATCTTAATCACTTGATAATTAACAGGCATATATTTTAATTTTGCAATAGTTGCACCTGTATCAGGTTCAGTACCTACAACTTGATTACAGTTACTATTAACGTAATCAACTAGAGCTTGAGCTCTTTCTAATTCAACTCTATGCTTTTGACCATAATCAAAAGAGAGTGCAGTTACATTATAACCTTCTCTTAGTAAATGTAACAATAACGTAGAAGAATCCATTCCTCCACTTAATGATAAAACAGCATTTTTTGCCATAATAATATAAAAATTAAATTTGCCAGGTATTTTTAGGATATAGGCTGATCCTTCATCGAACCTATTTTAGATTCAATATTTTTATATTCACTAATATAATCTTGTAATGAATTATATACTTTTTCGTTACCATCATTAAGTATACTCTCAGCTACTAACTTTAGCGCTTGACTAAAATTTCCTGGGTAGCAAATAGTCTTAATATATGGTGTATTATTTACTCCTTTTATAACTCTTTTGTAAATAACATATCCTCCTGTTTGAGATTTTACTAAAAAATAAGGTTCTATAGCTTTATCTTCTATTATAGTATCTCCTTTTGGTATAGAATTTGGTTTTCTTAACATTATCCGTTTATTAGTTTTTCAAGATCTCCATAAGCTAAAGCTCCCACTTTCTTTTCGAAATCTTTATTAGGTTGAACTACTACTGTAGTCGGTACGCTTCTAACTGCAAACTTAGCTGCTAAACCAGTAGTATCATTATCAATATCTACTTCTATAAAGTTATGTTTAGCTCCATGTTTCTCTTTAGCTTCATTCCATACAGTTTTATAATATCTACATGGAGAACACCACTCAGCGTGAAATTTTATAACATCTTTCATAATATATAATATAGTTAAAATTTATTTATTAAACAACTATTTTACTAGTTTTCTCTTCTTTCTTCTTTAGGGTAATGATCAAATCTATCATGTTCAGTAGGAGTTAATAACAATATACCCGTTTTAATTTTTTCTTCTCTAGTTAATTGAAAAATATGAGACATCCAAGTTTGTTCAAATGGATTAGCCCACTTAGTTTCAAGAAACATTTTTTTACTACCTTCTTTAGTTATTACTTGAGGCCAGTTACAATAGTATACTTCACCTAAAGCATAAGGAATATTCTTATGTGACTTTATATGTTTAAAAATAGTATTAGGAAAATCAAAAGTATGATTATTTTTTATAGGATGCTCTGGGAAGTAATCAGCTCTTTTATCGCTAGGTACGTTATGCCAAGCCCATTGCCTTGTATTATCCCCGAAAAATTCAGTCATATTTAATTTTAAATAATCTAAACCTTCCATATTACATATTTCTAATGATTTTTTATATAAACCGGGTACTTTTCTTAAAAACCCATTTTTACAAGTAGTTTCTTTACCATTATAAAAAAACATATCATCTTCATAAAATAAGTAATGCTCTAAATCTTTTTGCTCTTCAAAATGTTCAGCTATAAACTGTCTACCACCACATATTCCTATATTATCTTTTTTAATTTCTTCAAATCCCCATTTTGTACATAGTTCTTTATACTTATCATCAGTAGATCTATCCATAGAGTTATTAAGTAAAATTTTACGTTTAGGTAAATCTAAATAATCTTTATCATATATTTCAAACGATTTGCATAATGTATCGAATTGATCAGGGGAATTATAAGTAATAACATAAAGAGCAACTTTTCTATAGTCAATAATTTCTAAACTACCTCTTTTTAGTTCGCTATGAAAAATTGCTTCGTTATTTTTTAATTTTTCAAAAAAGTAATAAATTAAACCATTACTTTCTATAAGAGAATAACAAGTTAAATCGGGAAATTGGTAAAGTAATATAGAAAATAAAGATTCTTCGGTTCCCATAAAACCATCATTTAAAGTAGTACTCATTAAATCGTAATATTTTCCATTTATATCACCTATAGTATCTACTGGTCCTCCAAAAAATCCTCCTCTACCTACTTTATTTATATTACCTTGAATATATGTGTTAATTTCAGGATATGCAAAACCGTGAATTTCTGTATTAGCCTCATAAGGAAAACATATAAATAAAAACTTATTTACTTTATCATATAATTTATCTAAGACGTTATCAGACGTAAAATACCCCATGCTAACAGTAGTAGATAAGGCTGCATCTATCCAATATAGGTGTTCAGATTGAAATTTATCAAATATCCTTGCATCGTTCAATAAAAACATTTTAGACATTACCAAAGGATTATACATCTCTAATTTACCTTGAGTTGATTCAGGTAACCAAGGTGCTCTACCTTTCCATTGTTCACTAGTTCTTATTGATTGAATCTTTTCATAAAACTCATTTTTAAACCAATCTTGATTTCTAACTATAAATTGAGTATTTTCTTCTGATCTTATTTCAAAGACTACCTCTTTTAATTCTTCTTCTCCAAATATAATTAAGTTACAAGGAACATTTAATAGATCTTTAAATTTTTCAATATAATGATCTTTAAAAGATCTATTCCATCCCTCTTCTAATGTATCTCTTTTTATATCCCAGAGACCTGTAACTAAAGTAACTTTTTTATTCATGGTCTATTTCTTTAATAAATTCATAAAAACTAACTTGAGTATCTAACCATTCAGGAGTTATCCAATCCATACCACCAGTATTTTCATGGTACCAAGTATCAAATTTAAAAGTTTTAAATTTTTCAGAGTTTTTATGAGCGATTGTAGTAATTATAGCTTCGTGATTAAGTACTTTATCGTCACTTAAACATAAATCAGCATAATGATAAAAATTATTAATAAAAAAATCTAATTGATTTTTATTACCACCGAGTATGCCTCCTATGGTCTGACCGTCACAGCATATATCTTCACCGGCTAGTTTGTTTATTTCGTCGAAAGGATGATATTGCATAATACTTCTTATATCTATTAGCTTATCTCCTACCCATTCATTAATTTTAGTAAAAAAGTGCGGGTTAAATACTTTATCAAATTCATAATTTTGCCTATCATGAGAAAAACCAGTTAAAGTATCAGGACTTTTACTATATCTATCCGGCCATAATCCTCTATGAGCTAAGCCACAATCAATCCAGTAAGTATAATCTGCACCTTTTTCTGCTTCTTCTTTTAGTAAGTCTAATTTAGCCCAATCTATTTCATGATAAAAATTAAATTTTTCAGGATACTTATTTTTTAATTCTCCTATCTTTTTAGAATACTTAAAGCTAGATAAATCTCTAACTTCTACTTCTATATTTTTAACATTATTATGTTGTAATTCAATAGTTAATGCATCGTATACGTTTTCACCGCAAACTAACTTAATAGGTAAATTCATTCTTGATAATTGAACTATAGAGTATAAATACCTATGATATCTGGCTACTGCACTATGCATATGATAAGGAGGTCTCTGATCCCCACCGTAGTTATCAAAATAAAAAGCTGTAACTAAACGTGTTTCCATCTAAAATAATAATTTTCTAAAATTAATTTATCCATATCAGAATCTTGAAATACTTTTATTGCATCAGAATAACTAGAAAGTATAGGTTTACCGTTAACGTTGAAAGAAGTATTTAATAAAACTCCATATCCTGATACTTTTTCAAATTCAGTAAGTAAATTATATAGCCATTCATTCTGTTCTTTGGTTACTGTTTGTATTCTTGCTGTATTATCTACATGAGTTATAGAAGAAAGTTTTTTTCTCCATTTAGCTTTTACAGTAGGGCAAAAACTCATAAATCTGCTTTCTCCTTGAAAGTTAAAATACTTATTTACATCTTCAAGTTTACATACAGGAGCAAATGGACGGTACCATTCTCTTTTTTTAACTTTTTCATTTAGAATATCTTTCATATTCTCAATACCTGGGTTACAAATAATACTTCTGTTACCTAATGCTCTAGGTCCGTGCTCAGACTGTCCTCTTACAACTCCTACTATGCTACCTTCATTTAAATCATTGCATAACTCTTTAAGATTAGTTTCACTACCTCTTTTATTTTCTACATAATACATTAACATATCTTTATCTAATACTTCAGTTCCAGAATAAGTCAAATCTATAGCTTTTTTAGGTTTTATATGATTTAAAATCATACCAGAAGCTAATCCGCAATCATTAGGATTCGGTGGTATAAAAACTTCTCTTTTATATTTACTTTTAACCTTACTATTAAGAATAATATTTAATGCGCAACCTCCTACTAATATTATAGGTATGTTAGAGTACTCTTTAATATATGATTCAGTATATTGAAAAAATATTTGTTCAAAAGCTTCTTGAGAAGTTGCTGCTACATCGTATGCTAGTTGATCTTTTAACCTATCTTCAGTATCAAATTTTAACCCAGTATTTTTAGAAAGTACTTTTAATAATTCTATATAATTTTCTCCATCAGGTTTACTTAAATAAAACTTTTTAAAATGTGGTAACCATTCTTGATTAACTTTACCATAAGAACATAAACCCATTAATTTACCTGAATATACTAGATTACCTATATTAAGAGCAGGTTCCATTTTAATATCATTTAAGTAATTACCAAAAATCATATAAGGGAAACCTAAATCTAAATTTTCTTTATAAAGTATTTCTATTTCATTCCTATTTTTAGCATGGTAAATATTAAAATAACCATCATTTCCTCCTCCATCAAATGATATTATTAATGCTTTTTCATAATCAGTTTGATATAAACCACTAGCTGCATGACTATAATGATGTAAACAATCAACATAGTTTTTAGCAGGTATTAATTTTTCGTAATGTACTTTTCCTTTAGAACCTTCTATAGTATCGGTATTTTGATAGTAACAAGTATCGTATGTTTTAATACCGTAGGTCCTATAAATATAGTCTAAAATATAATTGATCAATTTTGGTCGAGTATAAGATATGAGGTATTGACCGTATCCTGCGTTTTTAGTATTCAAAAATCTTTCAATCTCTATAACCGTTAGAACTTTACCATTTTGTTCAACAGCTACAGCAGCATTATGTGATCCATAAAACGCTATATTAGCCATTATTTTTCTATACCTAATTTACCTTCTAGCCTCTTACACCATTCTTTACTTGTAGAATATGGCCATACACTCCAACTAGCAGGTAAAGGACCAGTATACTCTCTCCATAAATTAATCCAACCATCTTTTTTAGTAGCTTTTAAACTAGCTATTTCTTCCTTACTAGCATCATGCCTAAAAAGCTCATTTCCTTCTCCATCATGAAAAGCTACTGCCCAGAATTCATAATCAGTTTCAGGAACATCGTTAATGTGAATATCTATACAGTGTCTAAATACTGAATGGAACGAGTTATCGTAATCATCTACTTCAGGATTAGGTGGATAACCTTTTTTATCTAATGTATACTGCTGTATACCTCTATCAGTAAATCTTATACCTGCATATTTTTGATAATCTTCTAAAGATCTTTCTTCTCCTAAGTAATAAGGAACTAATTGTTTTTTCATACAAGGAGTACATGTAGTACCATCAGTACCTAATAAACCTTTTAATCTATAAAAAGTAGTTTTATTTCTTTCAACCCAGGAATTATCATCATCCCAATGCTTAGATCTACCTACTCTAGTATACTCATGCCATGCTATAATTCTATGAGGATGGAATAAATCATATCCATGTGTATATGCTCTAACTGCTAAAGCTATTTCTTCACCATGAAAATAATATTTAGGGTCATGTTGTACTTCATTACAAAAAATTCCTAAAGTAAAAGTAAAATGCGCAGAAAAGAATCTAGCAGGAACTGGTTCGGTTCTTTCTTTCCAATCATCTATAGTGGCGGGTAAGAAAAATACTACTCCTTCAGGTGTAAATCTATCAAAATCCATTTTCCATGGTGATTGAACTCTATCTTCAGGATCATTCTTAGGATTATAAGAAGGAATATAACCAGTTAATAAAGGTTTTTTATGTCCTTTTTTTTCTAACTGTTTTATCATTCTTATACATTTGCTATCCCATCCTTTTACAAATCTATGATGAGAATCTAACTGGAGAGTATAATCTTCTCCATTGTATTTTGTTTGTATTTTGTTTCTAGCCCAGCAAGTACCGTTAGTTTCATTGTGAGGAATATCTAAAATTATAAATCTATCATCATTTAAATATTCATCTAATTTATCCCATTCATCTTCTGAGGTATGTTGCCATGCAACACATACTTTTAATCTATCAGGATTATCAGCTTTATCTAATAAATCAGCTAATGTAGGTCTTAATTCTGGGTCTCTATAACTTGCTATCTGTACAAATATTGTACCGTTTTTAATTGTCATAACTTTGGTGTCGGTTTCGGTTTTTGTATAACTCTTTCGTTTTCTTTAAAAGGTACTAAATCATTGAGAATTTCCTGTCTTTCATCACAACCACAGTCTTCTCCCCATACCTTCTTAACAAGCCACCTTATTCCAGTGTACTTTGTTATTATAAATATCACATCGCCAAGTCCTTTTATCTTATCCATCGCAACTTAAACAGTCTACAGAGGTACGAGTTCCTATATCTCCATTAATTACCGAGTCTGTTCTTAAATAATATAGTGTTTTTATTCCTAATCTCCAAGCAGCTTGATGAACTTCGTTAATAAATTTTGGAGAATCGCCTGGATCAAAAGCTAAATTCAAAGATTGAGTTTGATCTATATACTTTTGCCTAGCTGCTGCTTGTTCTACTAATTGTAATTGATTTATTTCAGCAAAAGTATAAAATATCTCTTTATCTTCAGCTGATATAATTTCTTCTGGTAAATTTACTACTGATCCTCTATCTCTCATTATCTGATCCCATACTTCATCAGTGTTATGACCTCTTTCTTCTAAATAAGCTTCTAATGCCCTATTTTTTCTAATAAAAGTACCTTTAGCTGAGTTAAAAGTCCATATATTAGCCGGTAAAGGTTCAATGCCTGCAGAAACTCCTCCAGCTATAGTTGAATTAGATACTGTTGGAGCTATAGCAAGTAAATGACTATTTCTCATCCCCGTACCTCTACACCAAACTGGTTCACCATATTCATCAGCTAACTCTCTTGATGCTTTTTCAGCTTTTTGTTTAATATCAGAGAAAATTTGATGAGTTAATGAAGTTGCTGCTACTGATGAAAAAGGTATTCTTTCGTTCTGTAAAAAAGTATGCCATCCTAATACTCCTAATCCTACTGCTCTACCTTTTTTAGCACTTCTATGCGCTCTTATTAGTGATTCTCTTCCAGAAGTTTTTGCTAAAAATTCTTCTAAAACTCCGTCTAAAAAGTAAATTGCAGTTTCTACTAGGTCTGTATTTTTCCATTCATGCCATTTTGTAAGATTAACGCTTGATAAGCAACAAATAAAACTATGCTCTTCATCTGTAAAAAGCGTTATCTCAGAACATATATTTGTCATTGTAACTTCTAGGTTATTCTTTTTATAAGCAGGTGGATTAGCATTATTTACATTATCTGAATACATAATATAAGGCTCTCCAGTTTCAACTCTAGATTTTAATATTTTTACCCAAAGATCCATTGCTTCTTGTTCTCTTCTTTCAAGACGTTCCATAAACGAATCATCTACCATTACAGCTTGATGTAAATTTAAGCACTGTCTATTAGGATCTCCCTTAGGTCTTCTTATTTGTAGATATTCCTGTATATCAGGATGGTTTATATCAAGATTTACTGAGGCTGCTCCTCTTCTTACTGCACCTTGATTAGTAGCTATTATAGTAGAATCATAAATTTTAGCCCAAGGTACTACTCCTTCTGAATGACCCATAACTCCATTTCCGATTTTTTTACCTCTTCCTCTTACTCTTGATAAACTAATTCCTACTCCTCCTCCTAAAGATGTCAACCTCATTAATTCAGCATTAGTTAGACCTATTCCTCTAATAGAATCAGGAGTATCTATACCAAAACAACTAATAGGTAATCCTTTATCAGTACCAGTATTAGATAATACAGGAGATGCTAAATTTAACCACCCTTTCCACATATACCTAAAAAATTTATTAGCTAAATCAGGTTTATCTAATCTCATAGCTATAGTATTAGCTACCCTTCTAAAAGCTAATTTAGGAGTTTCGTCTGGTAGTAAATAACCTTTAGATATTGTAGCTAAAGATATTTCATTCATCCAATCTGGGTAATCCTTACCCTTTTCCCATTGGGAATAATCTACTTGTATTGTCATAACCTTATATTAAAATGCGTTAGACCAATCCATATGCCCTTTGGCATAGTTAGTAACTCTATTTGCAAAAAAATCAGTATGCTGTTTACCAGCTATTACTGCATCAAACCATTTCATAGTTTTTAACGCACCTTTATCTATCTCTGATGCTGGAATTATAGGATCTAATCCAAGATCAGTCATTTTAGTATTAACTCTATGCTTGATAAAGTTTTTAAGTTCATCTTTTTTAAGATTTTCTAAATCCCCCATTTCAAAAGCTTTATCTATAAAATTAAATTCTAATTCTAAAGCTAAATGAGCTGCTTCTTCTATTTGTTTAACTAATTTTTTAGTTTTAAACTTAGGATTTTCTTCCATTAAAGTTCTAAATAACCAACAACCAGCATCTGAATGTAATGATTCATCTCTTACTGACCATTCAACTATCTGTCCAACTCCTTTTAATTTATTTCTCATTTTAAAAGATAATAAAACAGCAAAAGAAGAAAATAGATTAACACCTTCAGTAAAAGCTGAGAATATAGCTAATGATTTAGCTCTTTCATGCCAGTTAGGAGTACCGTCATGATTATCTCTAACATTCATTAAAGCTTCTATTTTAGCCATTGTAGTTTCATCTTCTAAAAACTCAGCAAAGTCGTCTAACCCTAATTGTTCGTTTAATAAAGAATAAGCTTCTGCATGAATAGTTTCGCTAGAACCTAATGTAGTCCCCATCATAATTACTTCAGGTTTCCTAAACCATTTAGTTACTAAAGTAGACCAGTAATCATTTACTATAGTTTCAGTTTGTGCAAATCCTTTTAAAATTTGACCTATAATATTTTTTTCATGATCTTTTAAATTACTTTTCCAATCAGAAACATCTTGAGCCATTGGTACTTCAGTATGAAGCCAATGAGCTTGTTGTTGCTTTAACCAAAAATCAAACGCTTTAGGGTATTCGAAGGGTTTATAAACCACTCTTTCTTTTATTAAACTCATATATCTTTATATATTACTTATGGGGTTAGACAAAAAGATCCTTGAAAGGATTCTCTCAAGGACTCTCAAATAAATATCATATATATTCATGTTCCTTGTTATTTTTTTTATTTATTTTCAAATATTTTTGACATAGTCTGACTATCTAGATTAAAAGTAGGTTTTGACTCGTCAACTATTAGTTCTGCAGGATCGGTTTTACCTTCGAAATCAATATGTCCATTATTAGTATCCATTTTAATATTATACGTCATACCGTCTTGACCATATCTATTTTTCATAACATGTATTCTACCAGTTCCTAGTACTTTATCTTCTTTCATTCTTGATAGCGATAAACAAACATCTGCTACCATCATTTTATCATAAGATCCTGCTGCTTTATCTCCTTCAATAATACTATCTCTAGCACCCATTCTATTTACTTGAGAAGGAGTAAGAATAGGAATTTTTAAATCTTTAGCTAAACCTTTAGTAGCTATAAAATTATCATCAATCTCATCTTTACGTTCTGAGTATTTACTTTTAGAAGGAGCTCTTAAATAATCAACGTAATCAATAATTATCATATCAGGTTTATGATCCATATCAATACATTTCTGTACGTGAGCTTTAATAGTAGAAATAGAAGCACCTTTAGGAGGGTATTCTTTTACTATTAATTTACCTTTTAAATTATCAACATACGTTTGAACGTCTTTTCTATGTTTATTTATTTCATCAATACTATAACCTGTAAAATAACAGTCAAATCTTTTACCTACATAATCTTCTCCTAATTCTAAAGTATAGTAATTAACTTTATGACCTAACTGAACTGCGTGAGCTGCAATTGCAACCATAGTCCAAGATTTACCACCACCAGGGCTACCGAAAATAATTCCTAAGTCGCCCGGTCCGAAGCCTCCTTGAATTCCTTCATTAAGAATCGGCCAAGGAGAAGGAATAGTAGGCCTGTAATCAACCCTATACCTAGTTTCAACATCTTTATTATATTCATGTCCTATATTTTTATCCATTCCAGCTTTAATAGCTTTTTCTACTAAGTTTCTTATACCATCAAAATCTCCTAACTTAAGTAAATCAGCTGAATTCAAAATAGCATTTTTCATTTCTTGATTCTTACAAAAATTAGTAAATTCTTCTTGTACGTATTCTAAATCGTCTTGAGATGATGCATAAGAGTTTCTTAATTCTTCTTTTAATGCTACTTGCAATACTTCATTTTCCACTTTATGTAGTTCAACTTTAAGAACATCCATAGTAATTATCGTATGATACTGATCAAAATATTCTATAATTTGAGATATGATCCATTTATGAGAATCAGCATCAAAATAATCTGGGTAAAGTACATCTCTAACGTTTAATAGAAATGTCTTATCAGTAAGCAACGATCCAAGCACTTTTAATTGAAATGCTTTACCGTACTGTTGAAGACTTTTTAATGTCATAATAACCTATTTTTTAAAAACCGTTAAACCCCTAAAGTTTTCTAACCAACCTTCAGTATTCTTAGTTACACCTTCTATTCTATCAGTATCTAATAGATGTAAGAAAGCTCCTGCTTGAAGATCAGGTATATCACTTTTTATAATATCTAATATAGTATCTTTTTCTTTATTATCCAACACACTTTCATGTAAATTCATTAATTTAAAGTTAGTTTCTACTTTATCCCATTGATGAATAATTTTAGAAAAGATTTTTTTACCTTCTATATTTTTTTCACATATATTAAATATATAATCTAAATTAGTTTTAGATTTATTAACTACATCAGGAAATTCTGATACTATAGTTTTTATACCTAAACCTTTTACCCCTCTTAACCCATCGGAATTATCACCTAATAATGCTTTTACTAAGTTATAATTTTCTGGTATTACTTTTATTTCATCTTTAGTATTTTTAATAGTATAAACTTTTTTCTTAACTGGTGCGTAGACCTCTACGTACTTATTAATCATCTGTAAAAAGTCTTTATCAGAAGAAATAATAGTAAATTTCTTTTTATTTTTAGTAGCTTCTTGAGCTAAGTAAGCTATAATATCATCAGCCTCTAATTTTTCCATCATAATCTGATGTACTGGAAGGCATTCAAGATAGTCTTTAGTTCTAAATAATTGACCTACTAGTGCTTCAGTTTCTTCTTGCTTAGTATCGTATAATCCCCAGTGTGTAATTCTATTAGTAGCTCTATGAGCTTTATAATCAGGGTTTATATTTTGACGATTTCCGGAAGCTCCTTTACCGTCCCATACAACTACTACTCTAGTAGGGTCAAATATTCTAGTAACATATCCTAAAGATCGCAAGAAGCCAACCAGGCCTCCGATATGGTGACCTGTTGGACTCATTGCTTTGAGCAGGGAAAAGCTACGAATCAACATATTCATAGCATCGATCACTAAAATGTGATCGTTCAGCTCTCGGGGTGGGGTCTGCTTTAAATTCTTTAGTATATTATCGTATGCCACTAGTCTAATAAATTAGTAGTAATTTTTTCTTCTTCTAAATCTCCTTCTTCGACTAGATCGAAATCTAAGCTACCAACTAATTTTAACCAGTGATCTTTATACTGATCTTTATACTTATCAATCGCTCTTTTATCATCTGGAATAAAACCATGTTGAGTCATTACTACTCTACCTCTAGACTGTACTCCTCCAATATGATTCTTTTCTATTTGAACGTTAGTTCTTTTAGCAAACTCTACTTGCATACCATTCTTAATAGCTTTAATTTTAGACGTACCTGGGTTAGTAATATTACCAAAAGTAACTACTAACGTAGCATCATACCACATAGACATCCCTCCTTTATTTTGTAATTTAGGCATACCCATAGGTGATTCAGGTTTCATAGTCCATACCTTATTAATAGCTACTAAAGTATTAGTATAAGGTGAGTTTTCTTTTCTAGATAAAAGAATTTTTTGATTTAGGTTATTTCCAAACTGAGTAGACATAGCTCCTGCGTTCCATTCATTATTATTCTTATTAGAACGTACTGATAGATCACAAGGAACAGATCCTATTGAGTCCCATAGAAAACACATATCAAAAGGAAGATTTCCTTTTGCTTGTTCATCCATTAAGTCAGCAATATAAACTGCTACATCTTCTATAGTATTTAGAGTACCTCTATCTGCATATAAAAAATGACCTTCGTAATCAACGATAGTACCATTAGCATCTGTTACCTCGCTTACTTCTAATCCCATTTCTTTAGCATGTTCCCAAGACCACTTCATCTCAGTAATAATAAAGACTGGGAGAATGCCCATTTTCTGAGCACTCACCGCAGCTTCTATTAGGGCAGTCGTTTTGCCCGTATCACTGTGTCCTCTTAAAAGAGTGATGTGACCGGTAGGTATACCGGGTAGGGAAGTAATGTCTTGAAAAGCTTTAGATAGTGGTATCCAGCCCTGTTCTTTAAATTTAACAGAGGCATTAGAAAAACCTTTCTTCTTTTTAAAATTGCTTAAATTGAACGACTTACGTACTGCAGCGGTCGCTCTTTGTTGTACTTCTTTCTTTTTTGCCATTACTCATTAAATAAATCATCAAACTTACTAACTGTATCTTTGTTGCCAGCAGTAGCTGTTTCCAAAGTAAAGTCAGTCTTTTGAGGACTTCCTGAGCTTTCTGGCGTACTTGATTCCGAACCTGCTGCTGGAGCATTCTCCTCAGCTGATCCAGGATTCAAATAATTTTGAAGTTGTTTCTTAATAAAATCATAATCGTATTGAGAATGAACCTCTACCGGGTTAGGTTGAGTTTTTAACCAAGTATCTACTAAATCATTATTATCTGATAAAGGAGATTGCTTAGGTTTAATTCTAACCGAAGTAGTAGGATAAGGATTACCTTGTTGTTGTTCAACAATCATATCCCAACCGTTTATAACATCAGTAAAATCACCTACATCTTCATCTTCAGCTAATGCTAATAATGCTTTGTAGATAGTAATACCGAATCCCCATAACCTTACACCTTTATCTTCTTCACCTCTAACTATTACAGGTGCAAAGATTCTAGTTTTCGGGTTAAGCTTCCCTGCTAATGACCAATTATCCTTATCTGAAGTCTTTTTAAGTTCCTTTACAAACTCTTCTATAGGGTCTTGCTTACCGAAATTCGATAAAGCTACCATTGGGTACTTCCCTATACCGTAATGAAACTTCAACTCTTTAAAAGGAAATGTAGGGTCAAACGCTGATGGAACAATTCTAACTGTCTGTTTACCTAATTCAGGTCTCCAGAAAATTTTGGTATAATCAGTTTTTTCTTGCTGATTATTACCGTTGTTTAAGGCATCTAATTTTGCCTTGATCGCATTTAAATCCATATATAACTAATTTTAAAATATAACGTTTAATATAATATAGGTAATAAAATTCTATTATCCAACTATATCTCTAAAATTTTGTATAATTTTGTATTTATTCTTTTGAGATCTGGACCTTTAGTGAGTAGTATGCAGTTTCTGAAATCTGTCCAGTTTATTTTATAGGTAGTATCTAAGACTCCTCCATTTAATTGCTTAATTAATGTATTTAAAGCGTTGATAGTATATAGAGTATTAGATTCTTTCTTTCTATGAACTAGAATAGTATTATCTAAAAATGCGCCTACATTACCAAAATCTACATTATAAGTACAGATATACTCGTCTTGACTTTTAGAGTAAAGAACGAATATCTTATTATAGATAATCTTATAACGTTCTTGAATTTGGTTAAGTACACTCTCAAGTGAATCTTCTGTAGCAAAAGTACAGAACAGTTTATTACTCATATCTTCGTTTAAATAAAGAGGTTCTAAATCGTAATCGAACCTGGAGGCCACAACATTTGCCATTTTATATAAATATTAAACTGTTTTACAAAACTAAATTATTGGAATATTTAAACTTTATTGGGTATTTTTTACCTTCTTCTAGTATATTTTTAATATCCTCTAAAGTTTCTTTTCCATCTTCTTTACTAAAATCAAATGTAATAGAATCATACGTATATAAAACTATTTTTGATTTTTTATTTTTTAAGTACCTTAGTACTTCTTTTAAGATAAGTATATTTCTTGAAGTTTCCAACGATTGCATCACATAATTCATTAATTTTTGCGGATGCATATCTTTTAACTGCTTAGTAAAGGGTTTTTTACTAATAGGAGCTTCAATTTTACCTTTCTTTTCAAATTTTTTCCATAAATCTTTAATAAACTTATCTATTTTTTCAAAAACTTCTAAAAATGCATGCTCTTCAGGTATTTTACCGTAAATAGCCTGAAAGTTTATCTGCTTAGCTTTACTATACTCATCATCACTAATTTCTTTTTTATTAAAATATAACTTAGCAAGTTGCTTATGAGCAGATTCTTCATTAAGCGGATAATCAATTTGATCACATAATAGTCTTAAATGGTAACCATCGAAATCGAACTCTACAAAATAGTCGTTCAACGGTTTAAAAGCTTTTCTATGCTTATCAGAATGAGGAATAGCAGCATAATTAACACTATTAAACGAGTTAGTAGGTCGAGATGTAATATTATATAAATTATAATAAGTTAAAACTGTATTATTAACAGTATTATATAAAGGATTACGAGGTTTAAATAATTCATTATATGCTTCATAGTAAACTCCTAGTCCAGCCTGCTCTATTAAGTAAAATACATTAATAGCAGTAGTATTATAAAAATCAAAACCTGATGGTATTTTATACTTTATAACATTTTTTATTTGATCATATAGTTTTTCACAAGACTCATATAATTTACTTATAGGAATTAATTTATTTATATCTTTAAAATCTCTATGTTTATGGTAAAAGTAATTAATAGTAGAATTTTCTTTAGAGTATTCTAACCTATCAAATTTTACCATAGAGTATAGAAGAGATAAATCAATAGACTCCTGTATATTAAAGTGGTATAGCAATTCTTTCTTATCGATAGTATATAGAGTACTAAAGCCTTGTAAAAGGTCGTAGACACGTTCTTTTTTTACATTTAAACCTTCTTCATGATCTATAGGAATAATATATCCGTATTTACTATCAATAGGCCTTATGTAAACTGCTAATGTATCAGCTAATTTAGGGTGATAATTATCATTAGAAGAAATAACATGTATAAATGCTCCTAATCTACCTAAATTTTTTAATCTTTCTAACTGATAATCCGTTTCTGAAATATAAAACACTCTATAACCTTTTTTATAATATAAGTAATAAATTTTAAATTACCAACTAATAACCAGAAGATCCTCCTCCTCCGCTACTACCTGCGGTAAATCCGGTTCCTCCACTTATATTAACTGAAGGGGTAAACTCTTGAGAACCAGTATCTAATTGAGTGGTAGTTTCCATTTTAGTAGGGTCTATTCTTACTAGGGAATCATGAGGTAATCTAGTATGCTTAGCACCTACCATAGCTCCTTTTGTAGGATGAATATGATATTTACCAACATATTCTTTATTTGTACCTTTAATATAATATTCTCCACCTTCAGTAAATAAATTTTCTTGAACTCTATCTTTTTTATCAGTAACTGGGTCGAATTTAGGATTAGATAGTTGTTGTTTTGTTAGTTCAACCTCTTCTTCTTTTATAAATTGATAGTAATTGCTAAAGTAATTTTTTGGAAAATTAATTTTACTTTGATCCATTACTGTTTCTTTATTTCTTGCTGATGATCCAAAATAAACATAAGGTCCTTTATTAATATTTTCTATAGGATTAGTTAATAACCATTCTAATTCTAAACTAATAATATAACTAAATTTTTTATGATAATCAAATTTTTCTTTTTTTACTTCTATAATTTTTTTAGATCTCTTATCTTGTAAAAAATATCTTATAAAAAAACCATTACTATAATCACCTGCGGTAGGTTGAATATAATCAGGTTTAAAAGGAGAATTAGGAATTACTGTAACGAATTCATCATCATCTTTAGTTAACCTAACAGCAGATTTAGACGGCTTTTTACCTGCAAAAGTATTACCAGCTAAATCTTTAAAGTACCAGCCTACATAACTAGATCCGTCGCTTTTAGCTAGCTCCCCTCCTCGGGTATATTTTGCTTTAGTATATTTACTTAATGGTATATACATATCTTATACTGTTACAGTTTTATATGGTAATGTTTCAGGATCTATATTAGTTCCATTTGGATCAGTTACTCTAAAATGAACGTGGTTAACCATTTTTCCTCCGTATCCAACAAATGACTGTTCAGGTTTTAA
>CEQC01004384.1_pt1 | contig 22665 bp, 29 predicted proteins | sample 531021 | NCBI WGS metagenome assembly CEQC01 (sample SAMEA2621213, study PRJEB7988) | marine metagenome | biome: marine biome (ENVO:00000447); feature: surface water layer (ENVO:00002042); material: "saline water (ENVO:00002010), including plankton (ENVO:xxxxxxxx)" | depth 5 m
GGGTGAGGTTTTCGTTCAACAACATGATATGGAAGAGTTTTATCAGCATGGATTATTGATATTAGAGTGGTTCAAAAAGAAACGTGGTATGTATTTTAGTAAAAAAGGATATGAGTTGGTCGGTATAGAGGTTCCAATAAACTATAAAATGAATGATGGTGTCAAGTTTATCGGTTATATTGATGTATTAATTCATGATAAGGTTAGAGATAAATATAAAATAATTGATATCAAAACATCCACGATGGGGTGGAACAAATATCAGAAGGCAGATAAAAATAAAACAGACCAACTATTATTATACAAAAACTTTTGGGGATTAGAGAATAATGTTTCCTTAGATAAGATAGAGGTCGAATATTTTATTGTTAAAAGAAAGCTCTATGAAAAGGTAGATTTTCCACAAAGAAGAGTACAAACTTTCACACCAGCCAATGGTAAACCAAGCATAAATAAAGTAGTTAACAATGTGAATAGATTCGTCGAAGATTGTTTTACAGATGATAAGCATAATTTACAAGCCACCTACATGAAAAATCCATCTAAAAAAAATTGTAGATTTTGTGAATTTAATCAAACCGAACATTGTGACGTAGGAGTAAAATAATGATAAGAGTTATAAAACTGAGATTAAAACTCTCGGACTTCATAGATACTGATTTAGAGAAAATGATAATGGAACGTATTAAGGCCATAGAAAATGATTTACAAATAAGAATAATACTTTATTTTTGGTTAGGTGATGAAAATATAGATTTAAAAAGTTTTTATGAAAGATGGAAAGAAAACTTATCAATCAAAACAATAATTAAAAACGATAGCAGTCTCAAAGCTAATGAGTTTATTTATTTTGACATAGCACCTCATGATATCGGGTATAACTCAAATGTAAGATTTCAATCAAAGTACAGATTCATTGAAGAGATACCCATGCTTTTAAATGCTTTTTATGATGTAACAAAATTCACGACCGCTGAAAAAAATAAAAAACCACAAAAAAGAAATGATTACGAAGATTAAAATTGCTATAATTGGTAGTAGGGTATATAGTAATAACATAAGAGTAAAAAACTTTATTTATGAATTGAAAGTAAAATACAAAGATGAGGTCACAATTGTTAGTGGTGGTCAACCGCAAGGTGCTGATGGTTTTGCTAAAAAATACGCATTAGAATTGGGGATGGACTATAAGGAGTTCCCACCAGCACATTATAATTGGAATATGCATTGTGTGTTACCAGCTACGGAATACAAAAAACCCTATTATGTATCAAATTATTTGAAAAGAAATAAACAGATAGCGGATTATTCAGATATAATTGTTGCTTTTATGCCTGAGGGAGTTCCAACAAGAGGCACCATGTCCACAATAAATTATGCTGAAAGTAAAAAAAAGTTGATTAAAATACTAAATTAGTATATATTTATATATGTATATACAGAGGTTCTAATATGAATTACAAACTTACATCGGTTAAGATTCTCAAAGAGTTATATCGAAATTTCAAAACAAGTACAATAGAAAGTGAATTTACCTTACAGAAGCTAGTTAATCGTTCAATGGATTTATATGTTTTTGATGAGGATTTCAAAGATAAAATACATTCTTACAACAATTTAATACCAAGTGGGAGTAGATTATGAGTAATTTAAGAGATGACTTTATAAAAGCGTCGAGGTTACATTTCAAAGCACACGTAGAAAAACATAGGATTAATGCAGAAAACTTAATGAGTAATTCCGTAGGGATAGGGGAACATGGTGATGTTATGGAAGAGATTGAAAAGGAATTAGGAATGATGGCAGACTATGCTGATAAGTTAGAGATGTTAGATTATTTTGACGCTGAGGTGGGGCCAAATAAAACGATACTAAACGATTAGAGGTTATATGGCTAAGAAAAAGATATTATTATTATCTGATGATTTACGAATGTCATCAGGCGTTGGTACAATGTCTAAGGAGTTTGTTCTCGGTACAATTCATCATTACGATTGGGCTCAGATAGGTGGTGCTATTAAACATCCTGAAAATGGAAAACGTGTGGATATGAATCAAGTCTCAAAAGAAGAGACAGGTGTTGAGGATGCACAATTGACAATTTATCCAGTAAATGGTTATGGTAGTGCGGATACCCTTAGACAAATTATGGATTTAGAAAAGCCGGACGCGATACTACATTACACAGACCCAAGGTTCTGGCGTTGGTTATATGAGATGGAACATGAGATTAGACAAGAGATTCCAATATTTTATTACAATATATGGGATGATTGGCCAGCACCTCATTATAATGAAAATTTTTATGAGTGCTCTGATTTGATTATGAATATATCAAAACAAACTGTTGCGATTGTTGATGAAGTTGCAAAAAATAAACCAAGAAACGATTGGGACTCAACTTATCTACCTCATGGTGTTAGTGAAAAATATTACTATCCAATATCAATTTTTGATGATAAATATAAAAGTGTCGTTGAGATGAAAAAACAGATTACCGATGAGGATGTGGAATTCATTTTATTCTATAATAATCGAAATATCCGTCGTAAGTTACCTGGTGATGTGATAATGGCTTTTAAAACGTTCTGTGATATGTTAACTGAAGAGGAAGCTAATAAATGTGCTTTACTCATGCACACACAGCCTGTGGATGATAATGGAACCGATTTACCAGAGGTCGCTAAAAATTTGGCTCCTAATTATAAAGTATATTTTAGTGACAAAAAATTAGAGTCCGAAAAATTAAATTTTTTATACAACATGGCTGATGTTACTGTTAATATGGCATCGAATGAGGGATTTGGATTAGGAACCTGTGAATCCCTAATGGCAGGGACACCGATTATAGTAAACGTTACAGGTGGTTTACAAGACCAATGTGGATTTAAATTAAATGATAAATTATTAACAGCCGAGGATTATAAGGAAATAAAATCATTACATGATGATAGAAAATGGGCACATAATGAGGAGTTAACTTGGGGTGAATGGGTTAAGCCTGTGTGGCCATCAAATAGGTGTCTTCAAGGCTCACCTCCGACACCTTACATTTTCGATGACCGTTGTAGATGGGATGACGTAGCGGATAAAATTTATGAGTGGTATATGATGGGTGAGGATAAAAGAAGAGATTGTGGCCTAAAAGGGCATGAGTTTGTAAAACAAGAGGATGTAATGATGACATCAGACATGATGGCAAATAATTTTATCAAACAAATGGATGATGCCTTTTCAAAGTGGAAGCCGAGAAAAAGATACACAATTTATAAAGCATAAGAGGTTATAATGAGTAAACCAGTAATATTAGTTACAGCGCCGGTGGCGACAAGGAGTGGTTATGGTGCTCACGCGCGAGATATAGTTCGTTCCTTGATTGAGTTGGATAAATATGATGTCAAGATTTGGAATGTTCGTTGGGGGACAACTCCAATGAATGCATTAGATGATTCATCAACAAGAGACAAACCAATAATAGATAGACTATTGAAAACACCTCAACTGCCTGACAAACCTGACATTCATATCCACATTGTTGTACCAAATGAATTTTCACCGATAGGAAAATTTAATATAGGAATAACAGCAGGTTTAGAGTGTACGGTGGCACCACCAGATTGGCTTCAAGGTCTAAATAAGATGGATTTAAATATAGTGCCATCAACATTTGTATCTGATACCTTTAAAAACTTAAGTTTTGATGTTAAAGATGAAAAAACACAACAATTAAAAGGTGTTCTCAAATTAGAAAAACCTATGGAAGTTTTATTTGAAGGAATTGATAATACGGTATATAAAAAAACAAAAGAATTCAGTAAGCAGTTTATAGACGAGATGAAAAATGTTAAAGAAACATTTAATTTTTTATATGTTGGTCATTGGTTACAAGGTAAAATGGGTGAGGATAGAAAAGACACGGGTATGTTAGTTAAAGTATTCTTGGAAACTTTCAAGAATCAAAAAAATAAACCGGGTCTTATTCTTAAAACAAGTGGGGCTGGTTTTTCAGTTTTAGATAGAGAAGATATTCTCAAAAAGATTAATAATATAAAAAAATCAGTTAAAGGTGATTTACCTAACATATATTTATTACATGGGGACTTATATGATGAGGAAATAAATGAATTATATAATCACCCAAGAATTAAAGCGCATATCAATATAACCCATGGTGAGGGTTTTGGTAGACCATTATTAGAGGCTAGTATCTCGGGTAAGCCCGTAATCGCATCTTCATGGAGTGGACATTTAGATTTCTTAAATAGTAAACAAAGTGTTTTAGTGCCTGGTAAAATAGGTGATGTTCCTAAATCATCTTTTCCTGATAATATGAGGGTGGATGGAGCACAATGGTTTACAGCGGACTATCAACAAGTTTCTGCTTACATGAGGGGTGTTTTTAAAGATTATAAAAAGTATACAATGAATGCAACTAAATTGGGTAAAGTAAATCAATCTTTGTTTTCACTTAAAAAGATGACCAAAGAATTAGGAAAAATATTAGATAAGTATATACCTGAATTTCCAAAGGAAGTCGAGTTAAAATTACCTAAACTTAAAAAAGTTGGTGAACAAACTAAACCAAAGATTAATTTACCAAAATTAAAGAGAGTGTAATGGAAATAAAAATAACCTGTCCAGTATGTTATAGTACAAAACAATGCCTTGAAGAAAAACAAGAGAGTTTCAGCTCTTTTCTATGTTTCAAATGTGGATATATGAGTGACTCAAGATATAAGATTGGTAGTGTTAATATGATAGAAAATATTAAACAATCGCCAAAAATAGTACAAGATACTATCCATGAGGATAATACGAGAGATATTGTTTGGATGCTATCAGTCATAAACATGGGACAAATGGGAATGATTTATCCTGAGGGAAGTAAGGATGCATATGTTTGGAAATATGCCAAAGTAGTTGATATACCACCTGAAGATAGGGATAAATATGATGGACACGTTCAAAGATTAGATGTTGAAAACGCAAAATCATTTCATAAGTTTGATTTTTTATCAGCTTGTGATGAGTTAGGTATGACTAAAAGGGTTTTTAATTAATGCCAAAACAAATATACACATGGGGTAAGGTTCAGACAGGTGATATAATATCATTTAGATATAATGCAAATTTACAAACCGTCCTTGTATTAAATACGAAAATACCTTTCAAGAAAAAAGACGGAGATAAGTCATTACATTTAGTCGGTCTAAAATTGGAAGAGAGAGGAACAGTTCCTACAATAAGAAATAAACCAGCGTTGGTGCAAATATTAGAAACAATCGGTGAAATAAAAGTAGTAAGTGGGGATGATGAAATCTATAGGGTTGAAATAAGTGGCGCGACAAGGCTTGGTGTTAGAAAAAATGTTTATCAGAAAATACGAAACAAGATAAAAAGATTTTCCGTATATAGAACTTACGATTATAATCAAGCAAGGAAATCACAAGTGTTTCTTGAACCAATACTGTTACCAAAAAATATAAAAGAGGTTTTAATTGAAAATTAGTTATGGAATAACAGTCCATAATGAGGCTGAAGAATTAAAAAGGTTATTGAATATTCTCATAGAAAAAATAGATAAAGAGGATGAAATAATCATTTGTGTTGATGGGGAAGATGATGCAGTTAAATTCGAGTTAGATGTTTTCACACAAACCTATTACAAACAAAATTTAATATTGGTATATCAAAGAAAGTTAGATGGTGATTTTGCAGCACATAAAAATTCTGTCATTGAAAATTCACGTGGGGATTATATATTTCATATAGATGCGGATGAATACCCAAACGACATACTATTACAACAAGTAAAGCCAATTTTAGAAGCAAATGATACAGAGTTAATATGGGTTCCAAGAGTAAACACGGTTGATGGAATAACCGACAATCATATAAAAAGATGGGGGTGGAGGGTTTCAGAAAAGGGCTGGGTAAATTATCCTGATTATCAAGCGAGGATATTTAGGAATGATAAAAATATAAGATGGATTAAACCAGTTCATGAAATTATTTCAGGCGCTAAGAGTTATGCACACTTACCACCACAAGAGGAATTAAGCCTGTACCACCCCAAAACAATTGAAAGACAAGAGAGACAAAATAATTTGTATGAGTCAATGTCATGATTTTTTGGAGAATATTAGATAATAAAGTTTATGGTGTTGATGAGACAGATAGACTCGGTTTTGCAGTTGATGAGGGATTAAGAATACCAGATGAATATTTAAATGATAAAAACTTTATAGTCATGAGAAGTTGTCATGGATTAGGTGATTGGGGAATAATATCTGCCATGCCAAGGTTATTAAAAGAAAAGTATCCATCTTGTAAGGTATCTGTTCCATCATCTAAACTTCTTCAAAACTTGTTTGGTGAGGCTAACGACTGGCAGAGTTGGTCAAATCCTTATCAACACTCAGAAAATGTTTTTAAAAATAATCCTTATGTTGATAACTTTATAGATAGTTTTGAGGGTGATATCTATCATGACCATTATAGAATTTATGATTTAAACAATCCTAATGTTCCAATGATAAAACAGATGTTGAAGTTCTGGCAATTTGAAGAGGATGAGATGAAAGATTGCATGCCAGAATTGTATTGGTCGGATGAGGAAAAAAAACTCGGTGATGATATAATAAATCAATTTGCAGCTAATTTAGAATTTGCTTGTATATTGATATCAGATAGATACGATTACACAATGGACAAAGAGATGAGACAAGTTGTGGATGAGGGTATACCTCATTTTTATTGGACGGAAAGACCTATCGAACAAACATCTTTTTCTGATATCTATAGAGGCATGGATTTAAGACACGTTCCAATTAGAATACAACTTTATATTAAATCACAAGCTAAGTATAATATCGGTAATCAAGCAGGCACCTCACAAATGGTTGTTAGATATAGTCCTGTGCATACGATTCAACGACAATTTCCTATCGCACATAATTTTGTAGATAATGAAAATTTAATCTCTAACGAAGAAAAAAGATTATTACTAAAGGGTTTACCTGATAAGACAGAATCAAAGACTACAACAAGTCTTAAGTTCAAGGGAGATTTCTATGATTATTTCAAAGGTAAGAGTGAAAACTTATCTATATTAGAGATAGGCTCATCTTTAGGACACTCAACAAAAATGTTGAGTAGCCTTTTTAAAAAAGTAATAGCAGTGGATAATTTACAGGAAAGACATCAAGAATCAAAAAAGCTAAATCCAAATGATGATAATGTCGAGTATGTTGTTATGGATGTATATTCACAAACTTGGAATTTCAAAGATATAGATGCGGTATTTATAGATTGTGTGCATGATTATTCTCACGTAAAAAGTGACATAGACAACGCACTAAGGTTATTAAAATCAGATGGGTATATTATTTATGACGATTATGGTTTATTTCCTGAAATTAAAAAAGCAGTTGATGAATATGTTGATAATGGTAAATTAAAAATTGTCAAAAAAATCGGACATCATAAAGGTGCTTATTATCCAACAACACAAAATAAAGTATTAAAAGATAGAGAGGGAGTTATATGTCAGGTCGTGTAGTATATACCTCTATCTTTGGTGATTATGATGAAAAACAAGAACAGCGGGTATCAGGATGGGATTGGAAATGTTTTGATGAAACAAATAGTGTAAAGATTTATTCAGATAATAATAGAAATGCGAAAAAATTTAAAGTATTACCTCATAGATATTTTGGTATAGATTATGAATATAGCATTTTTATAGATGGTAATATGAAAGTTGTTGGTAATATAGATGAGCTGATTGATAAATATCTTAGTGATGCTAATGTAGCATTTTATAGTCATAACCACAACACGTTAGATGCACGTAATTGTCCTTATGAGGAGGCAAAAACTATTTTATCACTCGGTGAGAAAAACATGAAAATTACACCTGAAAGGGGAATATTAAATTATAAGGATAATCCTTACATTATTAAAAAGCAAATGGATAGATATTCTCATGAGGGATTTCCGACCAATAACGGATTGATTACAGGTATGGTAATATTGAGGAGACACAACGAGTCGGATTGTATGAGGGTGATGGAAGATTGGTGGACAGAAATAAAATATGGTAGTAAAAGAGACCAATTAAGTTTTAATTATGTAGCTTGGAAAAATAATCTAAAGTTTAATTATATAGATGGTGATTCGAGGAAAAACGATTATTTTATCAGAGATACTAAACCACATAAAGGTAAAAAATGAGAAAAAAAATAGCTATCATAGGTCATGGTTATGTTGGTAAAGCGATGGATAAGTTTTTTAATGGACATTACGATTTAGTAATATATGACCCGCCGGCTGGTTATGAGGTTCCAAAGGAAGAGGTTAATAATTGTTACGCTGCTTTTATTTGTGTGCCGACTCCAAGAAGTGATGATGGTAGTTGTGATACTTCACTTGTTGAAGAGGTTATCAGTTGGATTGAAACTGATTTAATAGTAATCAAATCAACGATATCAGTCGGTACGACAGATAAACTTATTCAAAAATATAATAAGAGGATAGTATTTTCACCTGAGTACGCTGGAGAATCTACCTATTGGAGTCCTTATTTATTTCATACTGATATGAAAGAGACTCCGTTTTTTACTTTTGGTGGAGATAGAAAAGTTTGTAGTGATGCGATAGATTTGATTCTACCTGTGGTCGGCCCATGTAAACAATATAATATAAGTGATGCAAAAACAGCTGAAATGGCTAAGTACATGGAGAATGCATTTTACGCTACAAAGGTTGCTTTTTGTAATGAGTTGTATGATATTTGTGAATCGGCTGATGTAGATTGGAATGAAGCAAGAGAATTATGGTTGTCAGACCCAAGAATAAATCCTATGCACACGGCAGTATTTAAGGATAATAGAGGTTTTGGAGGTAAATGTCTACCTAAAGATACAAGTGCTTTAGTTAGTATTGCAGAAGAACTTGGTGTACAATCTGATTTACTAAAGGGTGTCTTAAGTTCAAATAAAAAGGTAAGAAATAAATGAAAAAAAATGTGGTCTTGATGCCATGGATTGAACGTGAACAAGCAATTGGTACGAGTGGTATAGGTAAATCGGATAGGACAAAGGGTTATCAATATGGTATGAATTCTTGGAAAAAATGGTGTGATAAAAATGATGTAGAGTTTTTTCTAATGGATGAATTACTCATGCCTGAAACCGATATGGTAATAACATGGCAAAGATGGTATGTTTTAGAGATACTTAAAAATAACGAGATAGATTACGACCAAGTTTTATTAGTTGACGCTGATTGTATAGTGCATCCCGATTGTCCAAACTTTTTTGAATTGACCGATAATAAATTCTCAACCTCATTTTGTAATGGTGATTTTGAGTGGGTGAATAGAAGTATAAAAGGATATTCCCAAAAGTTTTTTGACACGGATTATTTAATGATGGCTTCTGATTTTTTTCAAACTGGTTTTGTGATATTGAATAAATCCCATGAGGAGTTTTTAGAAAAAGTAATAAAGTTTTATTGGGATAATCAGATTGATATTATAGAATCTTATGATAAAATAAGAACTGGTAGTGACCAAGCTTTGATAAATTTATTAACAAAGAAACACAATGTTGATGTAAAATTCCTACCAAATAAATTTTCAATCATAGATATGGGACGAAAGAACCTATTATACGTGGATGAAAGGTGTTGGTGGCAGGATGATTTATCAAACTTATATAACACAAGCTACGTGTATCAATTTAACGCCATAGCACAAAATAGTTTAGATAGGGATAGGAATTATTGGATGGAGAGAATCTATAAGGAATTATACGAATGAAAATATTATTAACAGGTTCAAAGGGATTTATTGGAAAAAATATTTTAGAAAAACTGTTAACCCCATATCAAGCTAATAATACTGTGCCAAATCATGATGTGATTTGTATTGAAAAGGATTTTCTTGACGACGATGATTGGGAACTAAATTTAGAGGCTTACGTAAAAAAAGTTGATGTTATCTTACATATAGGAGCTATATCTGACACTATGCTTAAAGACGCTAATGTAATGATGAAATATAATTACATATTTAGTAAGCAACTTTTTGATATAGCTGAAAAATACGATAAAAAAGTAATCTATTCATCATCAGCGGCTAACACAGGCGATAAGGGCACTCCATCAAATATTTACGGTTGGTCTAAATTTATTACTGAGCAATATGGTTTGGCAAAAGTAAAAAACTTTTACGCTTTAAGATATTTTAATGTCTATGGGCCAGGTGAGGAACATAAAGGAAAAATGGCATCGGTTGCTTATCAATCTTATAAGATAGGTTCTTTTAATTTATTTCCGAAGAGACCAGAGAGGGATTTCGTTTTTATAGATGACGTTGTTGATGCAACCTTACATCCCTTATTTAATGATGTTGAGCCCGGCGTTTATGAGGTTGGTTGTGGTCAAGCTCATACCTTTGAAGATGTTCTAAATTTAATGGAAATACCATTTACATACAAATCTGAGAAAGAAATTCCATCTGGTTATCAATTTTTCACCTTATCACAACCTTTACTTTATATTAAGGGTTGGGAACCAAAATATAATTTGAAAAATGGTATTAAAAAATATAAGAAGTATTTAGATGGAAGTATGTAGACATTTCAAAGGTGATAGACCTTGTGAGTATTATTGGATAAACGGATGTATAGATTGTAATAAAGGTGAAAATTATAATCCTCATAAAGAGCGAATACTTTTAATAAAGTTGGATGCTCTTGGTGATGTCGTCCGTAGTACCGCCTTGGCAGAGGGAATTAAGAAAAAATATCCTGATTGTCAATTAACTTGGATAACCCAACCACAAGCTAGGTTTTTTCTTGAGGGTAATAAGCACATCGATAAGATTATGGAGTATAATTCAGAATCAGTTCGTATTTTACAATATCAAAAGTTCGATATTCTGATTAATTTAGATAAAGACCCAAAAGCGACTTCGATGGCGATGGCTTTCAAGGCGGATGAATATAGAGGTTATGGTTTACACGAAGAGGGTTATCCTATGCCATTGAATAAAGGTTCTATATATCATTATGATATGTGTCTTGATAATTGGGGTGCTAAAACAAATAATAAATTAAGTTATCAAGAACTAATTTTTATGATTGGTGAAATAGATTATGATAATGAAAAACCATATATCTATTTAGATGAAGAATATAATAAAGAATTTAAAAATAAATTTTACTCTGAATACAATATCAAATCTACAAACAAGATTATTTTATTAAACACAGGTTGTGGGCCTGTATATCCTCATAAAAAATGGACAAAAGATGGATTCAAAAAGTTAATAAAGAATCTTTTAAAAGACAAAAATAATGTAATAATACTAACAGGCTCATCTGCTGAAAAATTAAGAAATGATGATATAAACAAAAGCACTAATTCGGATAGGGTTATAGATACGACTTCAATATATTCAATAAAACAATTCTGTAACTTAATCGATTTATCAGACATAGTTATTACTGGTGATACGGTAGCTTTACACATAGCTATATCATTACAGAAAAAAATAATTAGTTTCTTTGGCCCAACACCACATCAAGAAATAAATCTTTTTGGATTAGGAACCAAGTTGGTCAGAGAAGAATTGGATTGTTTGAATTGTTACGACCAGTTTCCATGTCCGTATGATGGTAAATGTATGAGTTTAATTTCACATAAAGATGTGTTAAAAAGTATAAAGGAGTTGTTATGAACGTTGAAATTATTTTTGCTGAATTCGGTGGAAGAGGTGCAGCTAATCAAAAATGGGAGAGCGACATAGGTAGATTAGACCCGACTTATAGTAGTGTAAAAGAATATTTTCCAGAGGCTAAGATTATTTGTTATACCGATGACAAATCAATCGGTGATAATTACGATGTCGAGGTAAGGTTTATAGACTCTGATAGCACACCATTTGATAAAGATTATAAAGAGGGTAGTGGAAAGTTGAAATGGGGATATCATTGTTGTGATTATTATCAGATAAAGGGACTCTTAGAATCAGAGGCAGATATAGCTATAGCGGTAGATTCAGATTTAATGTTTGTATCTGAAGAGGTAAGAACTATAATTCCTATCATAGAAAAGTTTGGTATTTGTTGTCCACAGAATGAAAGACAACTTGTTAAGGTTGATGGTATCCACACAAGAGGTAATGATGGGGACTACCACATTGGTGAGGATGCAAGTCGTGGTAATATTTTAACCTATGATTTATGGTGGACTGGCTTTAACACAAAGGATGATAGGGGTAGAGTATACTTAACCGAGTTCTTACGATTAATGGAGACAAATCCAAAAAGAGGCCCACTACAATTATCTCGTGCAGCTTGGAACACTGGTTGTTTCCCATATCCGATGCCAAAACAATGGGGAGTTGGTTCGGGTCACATCGGATGTGGTGATGAGATTATATTACACGTCGGTCACGAAAATGTACAAGACCATTATTTGGAAAAAAGAATATAATGAAAATATATTGTATTCTGTTTGATACCTTTCCAAGACATCCTGAGATAGAAGAATTATTTAAATCAAAGGGTTTACATTTTGGTGATTATCTTACACAGCCTGATACTGTAACCACTATGATTTCAATGTTTTCAGGTTGTAGACCATCAGAAATGAGAGACACGGGCATCGGTCATTCACACACCTATGCTAGTCTATCAGATAAAGATAAAAAAATATGGGATGATAAGATACTACTTAAACATTTACCTGATGATTGGAAAATACATTTGCATTCGATGCCACCAACGAGAGGGGACGACAATACAATTAGAGGATGTTGGCCAATGTATAACGATGTGAATACGAAACCTGGTCTTAGAGACTGTAAATTAATACCAGATGATATCTGTGGTAGATTTAGAGATTTTCAATTTTATGAATACGAACCAACCTCGGACGAAAAAGATTTTATACCAAATATGCAAAAATTATCATCCGACGAAAATCACTTTATCACGTTAAAATATAATCATTACCATGATGCCGAAAGAGGCGCACAAAGAGATGTCCTTAGTTTATTTAAAGACATAATCAATACTATTAATTTTGAAGAAGAAAATTCTTTGTTTTGGGTTTTTGCAGACCATGGTGAACCACAAGGTATTACAAAAAATCATAATCCACCTGACTCATTCCTATCTTGGGTGAGTGTTACCGATAACATCACTAATAATAAAATCACTAAAACTAAAATAGCCTCAATAGATTTTAAGAATACTGTACTTAATAGAGTTTTTAATAATAAACTACCGAACGATATTTTAGACGACTTAGATATGAGTAGAATTTATGTGACCGAGGATAGCCGTTCTCAGTATAATGACTATAATTGTACGAGTGTCTCAGCGATTATGGCTTTGGATGAGAAAAGATATTTACAATATTGTGCACATAATCGAGGAGCACCTTATAAACAATACGACGAGATTGAACAAGTAGGCAGAATTTATACGAGACAATATGGTCGTAGTGGAGATTTAGGAGTTATTCATAGAGAGTGGGAGGACACTAATAATATTAGAACCCCTCAGATAAATGTTTTGAAGAATTATTTGAAAAATGGTATTTGGAGATGGTATTTTGAAAATACCTAATAATAAATTAGTCTATATTGGGATGTGCGCCGATTTAATTCATCATGGTCATTTAAATATAATTCAAGAAGCTAAAAAATATGGAGAGGTTATAATAGGATTACTAACCGATTCAGCGATAGCGAGTTATAAAAGATTACCCGCTTTAAGTTATGAAGAGAGAAAAATAGTTGTAGAAAATATAGTGGGTGTTAGGGAGGTGATTCCACAAGACACACTTGATTATATTCCAAATTTAGAAAAGATAAAACCAAACTATGTTGTTCACGGTGATGATTGGAAAGAGGGTGTGCAGAAACAAGTGAGGCAAAATGTTATAAATAAATTAAAGGAGTGGGGTGGAAAAGTTATTGATGTACCCTATACTAAAGGTGTCTCTTCAACAAAATTACATGACCATCTAAAAGAAATTGGTACAACGCCTGATATAAGAAGAAAAATGCTTACGAGGTTAATTGAATCAAAGCCAATCGTTAGGGTGTTAGAAGCACACAATGGTTTAAGTGGTTTAATAGTAGAAAAAACAAAAGTCAAAAATAATGAATTCGACGCCATGTGGTTAAGTAGTCTTACACATTCAGCCTCTAAAGGTAAACCAGATAATCAATATGTAGATATAACCACAGTTAGTCAAACTTTGGGTGAGATATTTGATGTAACTACAAAACCGATGATTGTTGATTTAGATAATGGTGGTGTTATTGAGCACTTTAAGCACACAGTTAGAACATTAGAAAGAATTGGTGTGTCTGCTATTATTATAGAGGATAAAGTTGGTTGTAAAAGAAACTCACTTTTTGATGACACATCTAATCAAACACAAGACGACCCATATAAGTTTTCCGTAAAAATTTTAGAGGGTAAAAAATCATTAGTCACAAAAGATTTTATGATTATAGCTCGAATAGAAAGTTTTATTTTAGGTAAAGACGTTAATGATGCCATCGACAGAGCAAATATTTACATTTCAAATGGTGCTGATGGTGTTATGATTCATAGTAAAGATAAAGACTTTAATCAAATATTAAGTTTCTGTGATAAATTTAAAAGTGTTGAGAAAAAAGTTCCTTTGGTCGTTGTACCATCTACTTATAATAAAGTAAGAGAAGAAGAATTAATAGAAGCGGGTGTAGATATAGTAATTTATGCCAATCACCTATTAAGAAGTTCTTATCCAGCTATGGTTAATACAGCACAATCAATACTTAAAAATAAAAGATGTTACGAAGCTAGTAAAGGTTGTTTACCAATAAAAAAGGTTTTAGAATTAATTCCAAATGAATAAATTAGATGATATATTAAATAATTATGACTTTTTTACAGGTGTACCTGATAGTGGACTTACAGAATTCATTATTAACATCGATGATAAAAAAATACATATACCTGCAACCAATGAAGGACAAGCAATTGGTATAGCAGTTGGTGCTGAATTAGCTGGAAAAAAGAGTTGTGTCTACCTACAAAATTCAGGTTTAGGTAACATAATAAATCCCTTAACAAGTCTTTGTATACCTCATGGTATTTATCCATTTTTAGTTATTGGTCACAGACATACGCTACCTCAACACAAAGTAATGGGTAAGGTCGATGAGGATATCTTAAAGTTGATAGGATATGAAAATTACTTAATTGTTCGAGGTGACAACAATGTTAGCTAGACAAGATGCTATTAAGGATATATTTTATTGGCATGGTCAAGATTCTATTTATATTACTAATACAGGTTTTATATCAAGGGATGTTTACAGCTTATTTCCAAAGAATAAAAACATTTTTTATATGCAAGGTAGTATGGGATTATCACCATGTATTGGTTTGGGTATAGCAGCCAACTCCCAAAAAGATGTAGTGGTTATTAGTGGGGACGCATCATTATTAATGCATTTAGGAATCACTCACACGATAGAAGAACAAGATTTAAAAAACCTTTTTATTTATGTTTTGGATAATGGTTGTCATGAATCGGTTGGTAAATTTCATAGTGCTAAATTACATGAAGAGTATAGTGGTATTAACAAGATTTACAAAATTAGTAATGATGGTAAAAAAGGTAGAGTTGGGTTAGATTGTATGGAAAACACAAAGCAGATAAAAGAGTTATTATGAGTTTATTGGTTTGTTCAAATTCCACTAAAGATTTTTTACAAGGATTTGATAGGAAGAAAATTATTAGTTCAGCACCCGACAAATCAATCTTAGATGAAATGGGTTCAGAAGATTCTGTGGTGGCTATCGGTGGTGGAGCTGTAATTGATACTGCGAAGATAATCTGTAAGAATCCAATAATTTGTTATCCCACTACTGCATCAGGTGCGTCAGAAACATCTTGGTCTGTATATTGGGATGGAAGTAATAAAATAAGTCTAAAAAGATTCAAACCAAAAAAGGTTGAAATAAATTCTGATTACGCCGATTTACCAGAGAGGGTTAAAAGGGATACGACCTTTGATGTTATCAGTCATTTTTTAGATAGTCTAACCTCAATTAAAAGAAATGAGGAAAGTGAAAATTATTGCTCTGAGGGCTTAAGGTTACTAAAAGAGGATAAAACTATTTCTAATCTTTTACTGGCAGGTAGACTTGGTGGTAAAGCAATAGAAATCACAGGCACCAATTTATTACATTCATTATCTTATCCACTAACTGGTCATTATGGGATAGCACACGGAGAAGCTCTTGGATTCTTTTTACCAAAAGTTTCTAAATTTATGGGATTTGACGTTGACGATTTAATTAAGGATTACGAGATTAAATTAGATGTTGATATTGACTTTGTAATTAATGAGGCGCTAAAATATGATAAGATACATCAGGCCAATATATTTATAAATAAATCAATCTTAAGGGATGTGTTATGTTAGATTTACACGAAATAGCAAAAAAATATAATTGTGATAAACTTGATTTAGGTTACACTAAACACTATGAAAAAAAGTTTGAGAGTATCAGAAATGATGTTACTAAAATATTAGAGATTGGATTAAATACAGGTGGTTCTCATTTAATGTGGTTAGATTATTTCCCAAACGCAAATGTCTACGCTATAGATAATAGAATAGTTTATGAGGATAAGGTTTACGACAAAAGAACAGGCACAGACATGGTAATGGTAAATGGTTGGGATGATAGAGACCAAGAAAGGTCATTTGTTTTCAGAGGTGACCAATCTAGTGTTGATGATTTAAATAAATTTGTTGTTGAGAACGGAGAGGATTTCGATATAATCATAGATGATGGTGGTCACTCAATGAGACAACAGCAGGTATCATTAAAGGCGCTTTACAAACACTTAAAAAATAATGGTATTTATGTCATCGAAGATTTACATACCTCAAGTAATCAATGGAATGAACTATATGGATACATTATTGTTGAAGATGGAGATACGCTTTCGATGTCTTTAATGGAAGACTTTCAAAATAATCAAAGCACTATAGATTCAACCAAACATATATCAGTTCAAGAAATGTCCGACCTAAGAGGTAAGATGATACAATGTAAAATCGAGACAGGTTTAAACAGTTATCAAAATTATGTCTGGCCAACAACCTTATCATTTTTGGATTTTAAATGAAAAAAGTAGCGGTCATAGTTGAAACCAGAGAACATAAAGCTCTACCATTTGTTTTAAAAAATGTAATGTCAATTCTACCAAAGGATTATAGTTTACAAGTATTTCATGGAAACAATAATACAGATTATGTGAAAGAGACCACAAGTAAATTAGAGTGTGAAGTATTCCTTACAAATTTGAGGATTGATGAAATAAGCGCTGACGATTCAAGTTTGGAAATTATGTTAACCAAAAAATTTTGGAAAGAGGTAAAGGGGGAAACAGTTTTATATTTCGAATGTGATACAATGCTGTGTCCTAACTCAGATAACAAAATTGAGGACTTTGAACATTTTGATTACATCGGTGGTTATTGGGGAAATCCATTAGGAACAATGAGTAATAAATATGATAGGGTTATGAATGGCGGGTTATCTCTTAGAAAAAAAAGTTTTATGTTAGATATTATTGAGAATAAATTACAGGATTACTTAAATGATGGTGGGAATCCATGCGAGGATTATTTTGTTTCTGAGATGACTAAGGTGAGGCCGACCTATGAAGAGGTTTTATCTTTTTCAATAGATAACGGTTATATGTATCCAATAAATGACAAAGCTCCTTTTGGTTTACATAAACCATGGGGTGGGGTTCCGAGTAAAGGTCATGGTAAGTATTATAATGAAATAAAAAAAGTATGTGAGGGAGTTGAGGAATTGGAGTCTTTAAATGGCTTATAGAGATGGTGAGACTATGAGACTTGAAGAAGTCAGAGACCTTGGAATCAGACCAAAAGCTATTTTAGATATTGGTGCTCACACTGGTCAATTTCATGGTTGGTCAAAAAGAGTTTGGCCGGATGTTGGTGTTTTTATGATAGAAGCTAATCCATTACATGAGAACACGTTAAATAGATTAGCAATCGAGAATGGAGACTCATGTTTGATAGCGGCCTTAGGTGACGAAGTGAGAGAGGTCACTTTTTATACAAGAACTGATAAGCCTTATACCGAGGGTAATTCATACTATAAGGAGCATAACTATTGGGATATACCACAATTAGTTCAAGAGAGTAAAGTTACATTGAAAAGGTTAGATGATATTTTCGAGGATGATGCCGTATTTGATTTAATTAAGGTGGACACACAAGGTTCAGAGTTAGATATTTTGAAAGGTGGTGAAAATTTAGTCAGTAGAGCATCAGCGATAGTATTAGAAGTATCTTACATAGAATATAATGAAGGTGCTCCGAGTCAACAAGAGACACTTGATTACATGAAAAAAATTGGATTTGAGGAAAAGATTTCAATAGGAGAACATTACGATGGTGAGCAAATAGTGCAAAAGGATTTATTATTTTTAAAGATTGGAGATAAATAAAATGAAAAAAGAGTTTTTAGATTTAGGTAGACAACCTATAGCTAATAAATTTTTAAAACGCGAGGAATTTGATGACGAATTTTTTTACGATTTAAAAGTCGTATTTGATGAGGATACTAAATTAGTATCATTGAAAGACTTTGTGAAGCCAGAGTTAATGTTCAATGAGGATTACACCTACAATACATCACTATCAACACCGATGGTTAAACATTTTAAGGATACTGCTCACAGTCTCATTGATTACAGAAAAAAATTAAGATATAAAACCGAGAATGTATTAGAGATAGGTTCAAATGATGGGCCTTTCATAACAAATTTCGATAAGACATCAGCCTATTGTGTTGAGCCATGTACAAACTTTGCCTTGAAGACAGCACATAAGGGATATAATACTTACACCGATTTTTGGACTAAGGAGTTAGCTAAAAAAATAGTTGGTTGGCATGGTAAGATGGATTTAGTTTACTCAGCTAATTGTATATGTCATGTTCAAGATTTGGACGATTGTTTTTCTGCTGTGGCTCAAGTTTTAGATAAAAAGGGTATGTTTGTTTTCGAAGACCCATCGTTAATTGAGATGTTAAAACGAGGCTCTTACGACCAAATATATGATGAACACGCTCATGTATTTTCTGTTACTGCATTACAAAATATCCTACAAAGAAACGGATTGACTATTTTCAAGGTGGAGCCATTATCGGTTCATGGTGGTTCAAATAGAATTTATGTAAGACATTTAAATATAAATTCAGATATGTTTGACTTAGATGGATATGTTAGTAGTTTATTAAGATATGAGAATGATTTTGGTATAAATGAGATTGATGTTTACAATAAATTCTCTAATAGGGTACAAAAATCAAAAGAAAATTTGGTTAATCTATTAACTGATATAAGTAGCGATGGAAAACACGTTATTAGTTTAGGCGCAACCTCAAAATCAACAACCGTGTTTAATTATTGTGGTATAAATGATACACTAATAGATTTAATATCTGATACGACACCATCAAAGCAAGGTTTGTATTCACCTGGCGCTCACATACGTGTAGAGAGTAGGGATAATGTGGATTTAAATGATTACGACTATGCATTCTTAGGGGCTTGGAACTTTGCAGATTTAATAAAAGAGAATGAAAGTGAATTTGTAAAGAATGGCGGAGAATTTATTAGTCATTTAGATTGGGGAATAATAAATTGACTGATATAAATGATGTAAAAAAGTTCAAACTAAGAACTTTTATAGAGCCCGATGGTCGTTTAACACCTATAGAATTTGGTTCAGATATACCTTTTAGAGCTAAAAGAATTTTCTATGTATACGGAGTTGAGGGGCAAAATGATAGGGGTAAACACTCGCATCATGTAACAAAACAAGTTTTAATATGCTTATATGGTGAGGTTGATGTTCTTGTTGATGATGGAATTAAAAAACAAACATATACTTTAAGTAATCCTGATGAAGCCCTATACATACCTGAGATGATTTGGGATGAGCAGATTTATATGGATAAAAAAACTTTATTGTTAGTGATTGCTAATACTAATTATAACAAAGATGATTACATAGAAGACTATGATAATTTTTTAAAATTAAAAGGTATAATATGAAAGAAAAACCATTCCCACATATCTCAATACCAAATTTTGTCGAAAATGAATCTCTTGTTAGGGCAGCCGCAGAGAGTTTTGAACATTTAAACAATTGGGTTGAATATGGTGATGGTGAGAATGATGGACAAATACAATATTGTTCAGAGTTAGGTAGAAAAAATTACCCACCAGCAGCATTGACCGTCTTAGATTATATATGTGAGAACTTCGACCCAAATGATTATTTTTATGAGCAACTAAAGTGTTTTCCAGACCATGAATTTTATGGTGGTGGGATGATGAATACACCAAATCGTAATGATGAGGGTGGATACTTAGGAATGCACGTCGATGCTAGTCATCATGGAATAAATGAAAATTGGGTTCGATGTTATAGCGTGATACTTTGTATCTCTGAGGATTATGATGAGTCGTTTGATTTACATCTTTTTGATGGTGATTCGAGTAGAGGTAAGCTTAAATATGAGTTTAATACACTAAACGTTTTTAGGTGTTCCGCTAACTCATGGCATGGATTACCTGAGATTACCAAAGGTTTAGACAGAAAAGCATTAGGTGTGGTGTATTGGAGAGTATCAGAGGACAATAGTGCACCAAGAGTTAAGGCAAAATTTTATAATCAATTGGAGTTATTTGAATGAAAAAAATAATGGTTACAGGTGGTGCTGGTAGATTCGCACAACACATAAAGAATCTAACAAAAGATGATGAAGACTTTCAGGTTTTATTACCAACAAGAAAAGAAATGAATTTTGAGGGATTTTGGGATTGTGAGAAGTATTTCTATGCGAATCAAAAAGATTTTGATTATGTGATACACTCAGGTGGCTTATCATCACCAATGAGAAGACACAAAGAAAATCCGACAAGAAGTATCAAAACTAATATCGTTGGGACTTGTAATATAGCTATGATGTGTGAGAGATTTGATAAGAAGATGATTTACATCTCAACCAACTATGTTTATCCTGGCCTACACGGAAATCAAGACGAGGAGCATGGATTAAGACCATTTAATAATTACGGATGGTCTAAGTTAGGTGGTGAGTGTGCGGTTCATCACTACATAGACAAGTGGTTAATATTAAGAGCTTGTATGAACGCCGTCCCTTTCCCACATAAGAAAGCTTTCACGGATGTAATAAGTTCACATATGTATGCAGATGAAGCTGCTAAGGTCACACTAAAACTCTTAGATGAGGTTGGTATTATAAATGTCGGTGGGGAGGCTCAGACTGTATATGATTTCGTGAAACCTTATGAGCCTGAGGTCGGTAGGATAAGTGTTAAGGAAATATCCGACGTTGAGGTTAATCCTAATAGTAGCATGAATATTGATAAAATGAAAAGGTTATTGAATGATTCAACTATTTCACATACCGAATCATAAGATAGATACATCAAACTACTCACATAGTTTACATGATAAACGTGTTGAGGAGTTAGAGAAAAAAATAGCTGATTATGTCGGAGCTCAATATGCTTGTGCAGTTAACAGCGCAACCAATGCTATATTTCTAATTATGAGAGATAAGAGACAAAATGTTAGAAGTCGGATGGTGGTTGATTTACCAAGCATGATTCCACCCGTGGTAGCTAACGCCGTTCTAACAAGTGGTTTTCATAATGAAATAAATTTTACTGATGATATTTTATGGATGGGGGACTCTTACATATTACATAAATTTGATGATTACAAGGTCGTCGATTCAGCACAGAAATTACAAAAAAATCAATTTAAGGATGAATGTAATGATGAGGATTTAATGATATTCAGTTTTTATCCGACTAAACCGTTAAGTGGATTAGATGGTGGTATGATAGTCACCAATGATAAAACAAAATATGAGTATTACAAATCAGCAGTGTTAAATGGGACATCATATTCAGACAATAATTGGGAGAGAGACATAGCTTTTCCAGGTTTTAAGATGTATCTTAGTTCATTTCAAGCCGACATCATACTTAAGAATTTTAAGAACTTTGAGAAAAAGAAAAGGAATTTAAAACTAATAAGGGACATATATAATAAAGAGTTAGGTTATGCCAATAAAAGCACACACTTATACATAATCCATACAAAAAATAATCAAAGTTTTTTAAATAAAATGAAAGAAAATAATATCATATGTGGTATTCATTATCCAGCCTTACATCTTAATCAAATCTATACCAGAGGCAAATCTTTTAATTGTCCCTATACAGAAAAATATAGTGATGTTGTGGCGACTTTACCCATGAATGAAACGATGTCATATTTAGATATAGAAAAAATAATTGAGAAAGTTAAATTATATAAATGAATATTCCAAGTCACGGTAAATATAAATGGTTACCTAAGTTATATAATGCGGTAACTGCTTTAAAACCAAATAAAATTATCGAGTTTGGGCCTGCGAGTGGAGAGACGACTATAACAATGGCTATGGCATTAAAAGATAATAATATTGATGGTATAATAAAATCATA
>CEQC01006581.1_pt1 | contig 22586 bp, 45 predicted proteins | sample 531021 | NCBI WGS metagenome assembly CEQC01 (sample SAMEA2621213, study PRJEB7988) | marine metagenome | biome: marine biome (ENVO:00000447); feature: surface water layer (ENVO:00002042); material: "saline water (ENVO:00002010), including plankton (ENVO:xxxxxxxx)" | depth 5 m
AATTTTAATGTTTCTTCTTGTTGGCATAATTAGAGCCTCAGTAGCAATTGATATGATAAAGCAATATTATCTTGTTCAATTGTTTTTACAATAATAATTTGATGAACTATGCCACCAATGACAACCCGGTCTTTTGTTTCGGGTGCGGTTGTAAGGTCAGCAGCGGCAATTGTTAGGCTTTTATCGCCCGATTGAATTAATTCGTTTATCGCTGATCCTGTAAGGGATTTGGTGAGCCGACTGCTAACATTTTCCAACACACCTGGAACTGTCGTATCACTTTCGCTTTCCGTGATTACGCCGGTTGTTGCGTTATAGCTACCAGCAGAAACGTAACGAATCGTCACATCCCCGCCAACCTTGGCCATTGCGTTTTTAACAGCCTTGCGAACTGAACTAGCAATGCCCATCAGACTGCATATGCAATAACTGTGCCGCTTGTCAATGTAATGCTTGTTATTTCTAACCCCTCAATGCAAGCTGACGTGTCAAATTCAATGCCTTCGATTGTTGATGACCCGTTTTCAGTGATTGCAGCCGACGTAATCGAAGCAATAACAGAATCCTCTAAAGCCATGATTTTTACGAAACGCCCAGTATGGGCAGCAGTGTTCGTAATGATGGTTGCCTTTGTTGGCTCGTATCCATAGCCCATGATTCAGCTCCTGCGAATAGCAATGTTGCCTGGTCCGCTGATTCTAATGCCTGTCAGGTACCTTTCAAACATTGGCGGCACCCTGTCGGCACCGATCGCACCAGATTTATCTGGCGTCAAATTAATACTGCCAATTTGAATTGACTTAAAATCTTCTAGCCCGCCAAGGCTTATGCCATCAGTGTTGTTTTTTAAATAAACAGCTAATTCGACTTGTGCTCGCTTAATTTGGTCTGGCAATTCTGTATCTGTAAAATAATCCTCTGAAATGCGAAATGGAAACCCCGTTGCATACGTGTTTACATATGTGTCCGGCTTTCTTACACCAGTACGGGGCCATTGCATCGCCTGTGTATCGGTTGCTTTGGCGCCAATAAATCTTTCCCGGTCAAGCCTTTGCGCTGCAGCAGTAAGCGCACGATTGCGTGTGTCATCAGTGCCGACTAGCCATTGCCCAACGTCTGTGCTTGAAATCATCGCCTCAACCAATGTATTTGCATCAGCTAGGGTCAGATAGCTGTTGGCGCTTGCGCCGCCCGCTGTTGCGTCGATCGTTACTGCCATCAGCCTTTAAAGTCGTAGATTGATTTTTTTTAATTGGCTTTGAAGAGGCGAGAGCAGCTGCGTTAACAGCTGCCTCACGTTCTTTCATTCGCCTAAAGGCAAACAAACCCATTAGGAGCTTGCACCTTTTAGAGCAACAAAGTTGAGAACAATTGCCTCACCTAAGTTGCCAGCAGAAACATTGCTAATTGTGATAGCAAAAGATCCTGCCGCAATGGTGTTGGCTTGCACCAAATAACTGCCAGCAGTGCCGCCAGAAGCATGGTTAACAACCACAACATCAGTAGCTGCAATCGTGCTATTTGTGACAGCAAATGAAACCTCAACCCCTGCATTTAGTGTTGCGTCATCACAAGTAATAACGCCCGTTGCAGCATTCAAGGTTACCCCTGTTGCCTTGCTGGTTGTTTGAGTGACTGAACCACCAGCCGTTGGGCCAATAAGTGTGCCCGCTGTTGCCTCAAAAATGGATGACATAATGATTACCTTCCTTAATCAAGGTTGCTAGTTGTGGTAATCCGAACGATACCAATGTTATTGGTTTCGTAAACCTTAGTCCAATTGCCAACAGTCTCTAGCTGTGCCCTAGTTGGGTTGCTAACAGATGTTGAGAATTTAGAACCAATCGGATGATAAACATAGTGCAAATCGATGGACATTGCATCACTTTTTGCAAGGATGTCTCTGTCAGTTTCAGTTTGCAAGCCTAGTTGTTCACCGGAACCAATGGCCCCTTGTGTAAACAGATAGCTCACATATTCTGTCGATGAACCAGATCCAGCCGTTTGCAAATCAGCCGAAACAATGACACGCAAACCCATAAAGGTTGGAACTTGCACGCTGCCAAAAGCCGGGGCAGTTGAACCTTGAGCCGCTGCAGTGTCAGGCGCTCCAGTGTTGTCGTAGATCATATCGATTGCTTTACGCTCCTTCAAGTCATAATAGACTTTTGGATGCATCGCAATTGCAGCCAATTTTTCCCCTTGATCGCCAAGAATTGATTGGCCCTCAACAATTTGGCGAGGTCCAAGAATTGTTGGCGTGTCGCCGGTTGTGCCATCAACAGCTAGCGCCGCATACGCTGCGGAACTTGTGTCACCAACAGCACCAAACACCCCAGCAAGACAGGAAAGCAAATCTTTCTGCCGCTGGTTAGCGATGTAATCAGCAATTTTTGAGCCGATAGCTGCCATTGGGTCAGATCCAGCAGCCAAAGCCGCGAGATCTCTGCTTTCAAAAGCTCTCCCACGGTGGAGTACAACTCCCACTTGCTTGTCGGCTTCGATCTTGCCAGGTGTCAAAGATGAGCTATCAGTCAAACGCTCAAAGTCGCCTGACAAATTGGCCTTGTAAAAAGGCACTTGAATGAAATCACCAGCATCCTCGGAAGCATTTAGCTCTGCCATTGGCTGAACGACACCGCTAGCCAAAAAGGCATCACGTTGTGTCGTCTGCTCAATGACATAAGGCGTAAATACTTCTGGAATGATGATGTCAGAGCGAAGTGTCGCCATGACAGAAAACCAAAGTAGTGTTTACGTTTTGGGCGTAGCCCGTTTGGCTCTGCGTAGCTTTGCCTTATGCCATATCTTAACGCCTTGCCGCCGTTTTTAACCTTTCATATAAATCACGATCCGTGCGGAACAACCTAGATTGCTCTGTTAGGTTGAAACTGTCAGGCAAAAACGGGTTTTTTGTCCCAGGTGGGATGTCTGAAACACCTGCACGACCTAAAGGGGCGCCACTGCCTTGCGGTTTTGGTGCTTTTTGCATATAAGCAGGAAGAGTCTTAGCCCAGTCAGCAATAGGCTTTCTTTCGTAGCCATTGACTACAACAACAGTGCCGTCAGGCTCTCTTTCGATTTGATTTGGTTTGAGCAAATCTGCTTTAAATACAATACTAGGGTCATGAACCACGTCAGCTAATGCAGTGTTTGCAGGCGCAATCAACTCCAATTCACGAATTCGTGCTTCAAGCTCAGCAATGCGGGCATCTTTTTGAGAGGTCGCCTCACGATATTGCTGTTCAAGAGCCTGACGGGCTTCAGTGTACTTGCCTTCTGATTCGAGTTTGTCCTGTTCAGCCTGACGCTTAAATTCTCTAAGTTCCTTATAATCATCTGGGACTTTATCAGTTGACTCATTTTTTTTAAGCTTGCCAATTAACTCATAATTTTTTCGCTCAAGTGCGGCAACACTATTTTTAAGTGTTTCGATCTCTGAGGCATTGCTACCGGTTTGTTGAGGCGTAGCCTCATTGAGGCGTTCTTCTGTCATTTTTAACCCGTAGGGTTGTTTTCAGCTCCATTTTATCTTATCTGCCCAATATGCGGCAGACGTTTTCCCCTTGGCAATGTTTTTTGCATGTCGTGCTTTAAACGCTGCCCGTTTGGCTTTATCGCTAGAGCTTTCACCCTTTCGGGGCCGTTTTGTTTTAGCACCTTGCTGGCCAAATCTAATTAATTTATCTTTGCCTTTATCTTTGATGACTACAGCATGAGACTTTCCGCTGCTATGGCTTGGTGTGCTAATCGGCTTATTATATCTTGCAAAAACATGGCCGCCACGTTTAATGCTCATTTGCGCTTTGGCGCACTGGACAACTGAGAACGTTTTTTTAATACAGGGTTGCCCGTGCTTTCAGATTTAATTGCTACAACAGGATCACCCTTTGCACCGCGCCGAGTAACAGTGCCACCAGTTGGTCCTTTAATGCTATAAGAACCCTCACCCTTAACGCTTGTTACAACGCCAAAAGTGCGTTTACCTTGGTAAACCCAACTAACACGGGAACCTTTTTTCATTTTTTCTTACCACCTTTCTTTTTTTTGCCCATTGGTTTTTGTGGTTTCTTTGGCCCATAGTGGCTAGGCATCAGGAAGACTCCTTTGTCTCTTCAGTTTTAGCAGATTTTTTCTTAGCTGTGGCCTTGGGTTTCTGTTTTGGGGATTCGCCCTGAATAGTAAATTTGAACTTGTTATGAAGCTGAGCCATTTGGATACCGACGTTTTAACTGTTCTAAGGTTAGCTCTGATCCGTCTTGACTAACAAATTTTCTAATGGCATCAGTTGGGCCAAATTTTTTGACAAGGCGGTTGAAATAAGGCACTTTCTTGGGGCCAAGGACATCAGCCTGGACATCAGAGGTTTGTTTGTCAAGCCATTCGCCATAGGTTTGATTGCTTGGCACAGTGTCTGTCCGCGTAGTTTGAGATGGCCCAAACGTGGTATTCGACCGTTTTAAGCGGCTTTCCCTTGGTGGCGGGATACCTAAACCCTCATAATCAATGATTGGAACGGTTGTTGAACGACAATTAAAGTGCTGAGGGGGCACTGGTCCTTTGCCATATTTAAAAATTTGGCCATCTAATGATCTGCAAATGGGGCTTGTCCTGGAATCCAATGTCGAAACGTATCTGTAAGATTTCGTAACATTCTGATTCGCTTCGTAGCTCTTTTGGCTAGCCGCGTTGGCCACTTGGTTTACGCTTGTGCGCACCAAGGCCATAATTTGATGATTTGCAACCGCTGTTAACTCGCCACCTGCCTGGACAAGCTGCCGCATTGATAAACCTGCCGCACGGGCTTGGCCTGTTGACAATGGTCCCAGGTCACCAAAACGCAATCGACCTTTTAAACGTCTGGCTAGTTTATCTGTTGATTCACCAGTCAAAAGACCATTGCGCACAGTTTTTGCAAACAAATCAGCCTGCGATTCAGCTAAACCACGAAACGATTTATTTAAAACTTTGCCATTTGGCAGCGTAATTGCTGTTCCTTGCGTTGCCGTAAGTTGAAATCTTGCAGGAGCGCCAGTGACAGCAGCTTGTAAATCATCGCTTAACACTACTACATTTAGTGCAGTTGGATCAACAGTTGCTACAAATTGTGCAAATTGTGGGCTGATTTGAATGCTACGAATTTGGTCTGCAAATTCTAATGGTAATGCTTTTTTTAGCTCCTCAATAACAAATTCAGACTGCAGAATCGCCAAGCCTTGAAGCTCTTCTGTCATCAACAACGTGCTTGTGCCAGCCCAACCATTCAACGACTCCTTTAATTGCGCGATGATCGCCCGAAGCCGTGCAGCCTTTGCAGGCGCTGCAAGCTCATCAATGCCGCGAAGCTGATCAACAGCATCCAAAATAAGATCATTATATGCAACAGCAATTCTCCGTGCAGTCCCATTGCTAAACCTGTTTAGATCCACTGCATTTTTAAACAAGTTTGATGGTGTTGTCATTCGTCTAAACCAAGATCTTCAGGCGCTAAAGGGCAGCAGACCGACACATCAGCGCCAGACGTTAGGGCATCGCTAATGCATGAAGTAAACTCGTATTTTAAATCATCAATAATATAATTTGGCAAAACAGTTTCTTCAACGCAAACAATTTTGCCATCATGAAACCAAGTTAATCTAATTACTGCAAAAACATTTGCCTCACTGCAAAAACTTTGCCGTGAATAATACAAACTGCGGCGCCTGCGGTCTTTGCCCTTTGAACGGCGTAAATTATTAAGCCAACCCATCAGCATCATTTGATTCTGTTGGCATTGTGGCATTGTCTACGGCTTGCGGCTCGGGTGCTGGCTGCAATGACTCACTGTCCAGCAAGCCGCCCGCCATAGTTGCATCAATTTCTGATTCAACGTTAAATTCGTCGCCTAAGATTTCGCCGGCTTCTAATTGCAATAGCAATGTTTCTTGAGTGATTGTCCCAGCTGTGTAAAGCTGCAACAATGCTTGGATGTCTTGCGGCGTCAAGCGCATGCCCATAAAATCACGATTTACTAAGCAGCTGCCTGGGTTATTCTCTTGCATATATTCGGCATGAAATCGCAAGCAATTATCAATCATATCTTGCATTTGTTGGCTAACAACCATCATAGTAGAGTCACCTTGGCTACGATCAATCCTTTTAGCTTCTGCCGTCTCTCCTACAAGCTTTGCACCAATTACACTTGCCAAACCCAAAGCATTTATTTGATCAGCTATTCGGTCTAATTGCTTAAATTGCGCTTCGTAACTATTGCCAGCCGGTTCAATATACTTTGCTTCACTCCCCTCAGGTAAAGCCATTGCCTCGCCTGGCCCTGCACTAATCTCTTCCGCTGATTGTGGAAATCCAAAAATTGCAAGCATCGGCACTGCACTAATATGAAGCTGATTGGCTAGATCAGATTGAACTCGATAATGCTGCAAATTCAACTCAGCAATATCCCCTAAAGGCGGAATAGATTCGAGCACACCCATACGATTAGAATAAGCGACACTAAAAGGAATGTCGCTAAGGCTAGTTCTGCCCTCATTAACAATTTGGAAATCTCCCTTTTCGTTTTTCTGATGAATTTCAAACGCGCCAGGCGTTAAAACTCTAACTTGTTCTATTTGTTTTTCACCATATAAACCGTCAGGCGCAATAATTGTCTCAGACAATCGCAATTGCATAAGTTTTTGCTGCCCGTCAATAATTTGGGTTCTCCAGCCTAAAATATCTCTTGGCGAATAACTTACCCAATATGGGCGGCCATTCTCACCCGCCGTTGGCGCATCAACCAAAACGCCAACGTGCCCATAACGTAAACAAATGCGGCTTGTATCATATAAAAAAGTCTGTAAATCATTTCCCTGCAAATCAACGTCAAATAATTGCTCGCGAATAACATCACTCACATCATTTAAACGCACAGGCTTACGTGTAAGCATTCCCGCAAGCATTCGCTCCAGCCTGACGTAATAGGGCGACAAAACAGACCGCTGCAATCTGTTGTCATAACTAAAATCCTGTTCTCTAGGCTCTTGTGGTAAAAATTTTCTGTGCCCTTTTCTGATTTTGTAGGTTCCGCCTAGAAGCGTTTCAATCAAACCCCAATGAGGTTCCATGTTGACCCATGCCGTACTAGCGTCATTAACTGCCGTAGTAGTGCCAACACGCTTGCGACCGCTGGAAAGATTTGAATACACAATGATGCCCGCCTAATACCATCAATATAAACGTATCCCGGTGCCCCTGCCCGCACGGGCATAAAGCATTGAAAACTCCCTATAAACAAGGTAGCCCAAGGCATCAACCATGTGGTCGTTACCTGCATCCTTGTCAGGCTCACCTTTGTCTGTGTAACTTTGCAGTTCTAAACATTCAATTAACCTTTTACAATTAGGCGCAACATGCAACCTTGTTTGGCCTTTGCCATTCTCCAAAAGAGCTTGCACACTAGCCACACGATCACGAATTGGAGGATTTGCTTTAGGTGATTGATTGCTAAATCCATAAGATTCAAGAATTTGTATGTCTGTTCTAGATGCATTTGTTGACCTGGCAGAGCCAGACGCATCAGGGTAAACGTAAACAATACGTCCGTCAGCTTTACGTTTAATTTCTTTTGCAAGATCATCTGTGTCATGCGCCTTGGTAATTTCATCAACAATATGCAAAGCATTACCCAACCGAACACCAATAACCGCGCTCATATTGCCAATGTTGAAATCAACTCCAACTCTAAAAGGTTCATTACTATATTTTGATAAAAGCAAAGTTTGAATATGTTTTTCTCTATTAAAACGATCATAAACCTGACCAGTTGTAAGATTGCAAAATTGCCCTTCTAAATATGCCTGCAATAAAGATGGATCATAATTAGCCTTAAGACGTTCTAAAAAATCTGGTGGCAAGTGCGGATTATCTGACGTTTTCATCCTTATTAATCGCCTGTCAATGCGTTGCTGCGCCTCTTCTGTTCCAAATGTGTTCCACATCCAGCGAAACCCCTCAGGAGTTGATGCTGCAGCAAATTGACGCACATTGCCAGCGCGTAAACGACCTAAAATTTTAGGAAATGCTTTATTTGCAATTGATGGCGGCACTGTATCAATTTCATCAGCTAAACACCAAGCTGCATTTATGCCAATGCAGCGTGTCCAATTTTCAAAACTACGACAAAGAATCTTTGTGTTGCCGCCAGGTAAATGCAAAACATATTCTGGCAACGGAGACGCTCTAAAGGTGTAAGGGACTTCATAATGCTCTAAAAAATTATCAAAATCAGTTTGAAAAATATCACGTATTAGCGGCCCTGTTGGTTCCATAACAATTCCAATGAAACCTTGGTTTGCTATTGCCAATGAAACAGCTTTGCTTACTAGCGACCTTGTCTTGCCGGCTCCATAACCTGCAGACAAGCCAATGATTTCAGTTGTTTGATCCTCTACAAAATCTAATTGCCCTGGATGTAAATCAGATTTAATTTTTTTAATTATTGATTCTGCATGTAATTGCGTTGGAGGCGTTGCAAACGCTAGCAACGGTTCAGAATTAGTTAATCCTGTTAGTAATGTCATTAAATGTCAAACTGCAAAAGTTTGGCTTGAAGCTCTAAGGCCCGTATAGCGACTTGAAGCTGCGAAGCGTCTACCCCCTGGCGTTCATAGTTTGCAAGCCTTGCAACCGCTTGTGCTAGCCACTGGGAACGCTCCATCTCAGCGTCTAAGTGTATGAGCTTGCGGGCGCGGGCAATGTAGTTCTCAGCCTGCCGCTCATGAATATCCCAATTTTCCGCACAGTGCCGCACAATTTGCGAACGGCTGTAACTTTTCAAAAGCAGATCATAAACCGCATGAATACGGGCGTCCACCTCAGTATTGGTTGATTTCTGTGCCATGCCCTGAATTTACAGGATATACGGCATATGTTAACAGTTTTCGTGAGAGTCATGAAATTTTGCCCAAAGTTCGCGAAGTTGAACAATTTTTTGCTCAATGAGATGATGTGATGAGACCATGCCACGAAATTCACCAACGGTCACAAGCACACAACCATCCGAGAGATTGCGCAAACGAGCTGGCGGAGGGTTTAGGTTTGATTCCATTTTTTAAGCAATAATGTTGAAATGCAAAATTATGGTGTCAGGAGATAGATCACGCCTCAAACGTGCCCTGCCTTTCCCTCGTACACCTAAAAGGGTGTTGTATAGCTTTCAGCCTTGTGTATCAGCACAAGGCATCAGGCCTCCCGACAAAATTCAAGAATAACGATTTAAGTGTATCAAATTATCTGTTTGGCGTAAATAGATCAAAACATAATCCCAAATTTCAGTTGCAGAATATTGGCATGGGATAAAATCAATAACATTTTCCGCAATTGTCAGCCTGTTACCATAAACGCCTTTAACTAAAAGTTCTGATTTAGTTTGCCATCTAATCGGAAAAGAATTATAGACAGCATATCTTTGTCTTCTGATCTGATTTGATTCTTTTTGCCAAGAATTTAGATCATAATTATGTTTATCTCGAATTGATTGAGAACGCACGAATAAATGCAGATCTGCCATTGTCAGACAATTTTGTTTTTTAAATTTCATCTGATCCATACTCCTTAACGGCAAAAGTGCAGCCAGATTCAATAGCATCATTTATAAGCCTTTGAAGCTCATCCTTATCATATGCCCATTCAGTCCATTCAAGGTTACCGTCAAAAAATGCCTCAATATAATAAGTAGTTGCCGGCTCTTTAATTGCTTCAAAAAATTTTGTGTGCATTTGTTCTGCAGCTTTTTCAAATTGTTCAAAAAGATTAAGCATGTAATAATGATTTTCCATTAGTACATCATTGAATTCAAGGAACTCCCGGAGACTGCACAGTCAGGTGGTGCTTTTTCAACACGGGAGAAAACATCTAGAAGATCTTTTACCGTCATTTCGTGAAGGGTAGTAGTTTCCATCTCTGGGGACCAATAACCATTCTGCAGATAAATCCAATAGCCATTGTCTTGGTCAGTTTCGTCATCCCAACCACTGACTAAAGGGTGAGCCTTGAGCTGAGCAAGCGTGCGTGGTTTTTTCATGGAAGCTTGAAATTAGGGTTGGCCTTAAGAACAGCTTTTGTATATCCAGCTTTGTAAGCGTTATACCAGTCAATCAGCATTTGATCCCAATTGTCTTCTGTCGTAATGGCGTATTTAGTGCCGGGAGCCAATACTTCGCCAGGATTGTAAATGTCAGGCATTGGATTTAGCTGCCTGAGCTTTTTCAGGAATGAGTATTTCATTTGACAGCCCAGCGTTGAGCAGTTCTTTCACAACAACCGTAACGGCTGGCGATTTGCTTCCAAGTGTAGCCAGTGCGTTTAAGGCGCTTAATACGTGTGTGGCGACTTTCTGTTGCCCAAAACAGAATTAAAAGTGGCAGAAAAAGAACCATTAAAAGAACAACAAAAAAAGAAGTAGTCATTTTAAGAAAGCTCCAATGGATGCAATGAATTTGAAAAATTAACTGTTAAACGATGAACATAATCATTGAAAGACTCGATTAAATCCTCATGATATTTATGTTCATCATTGGTCATAAGATCGTATAAAGCTTTACGAATTTGCAAAGCTTTTTCTAAACGCTGCTGGTCTGATCCAGCAAATTTAGTTGGTTTCATAGAAAGGTGTTGCTGCCGTAGCATGGCATACCGTAAAGCATCAGATTTAGTTGGTTTCATAGAAAGGTGCGGTAAAGGAGGGAGAAAAAGTCATTAAAGTTCCTCGTAATCAGGTGTTTCCTCAAACGGAACAGGTTGAAGATCAGGGTTTAAGGGGTCATAGCTTCCCGCAATGTGCATGTTTTTGGCCCATTGCTTAATTGGGTCAGGCTTGCAACCTGCCTTGTTTTCGCGTTGGCAATACTCTTGATATTCTTGCTGAAGCGGGGTCAAAAGTTCAGGCAATTGGTCTGCAGGATCAATAATGTTCATATCAAAGGAGGGAGGAAAAATCATTTAGCCATCTTTTGCAAGAAGCAAGTGTGCCGCAATGATGGAAACCTTCGGACTCAGGATTGACCTTGAAACTGGCTGTGTAGTGGCGAGTCGAGCCTTGGGCAATACCACCGGAAGGCTGGTCTGCAAAAATTGAACCAACCTGTCTGCCAGCGTATTCAGCGATGTAGATACCGGTTTCAACGCGAGTGATTGAGAGCATTGAGAAAACATTGTTGAGGTTTGGGGTCGCCCCCTGGTAAGAGTATGGCATACCAAAGGGCAAAGCGCAACCTACAAGCTGTTGAGCTTAACAATTATTGCGGAAACCATGCCTACAAGCTCATTTCTAGGAATCCCGCTATATTTTCTGGCAACATCCTCTACACATTCAGCGACAACAGCCCTGCCAAGTGGGATTGACGTGTCAACCGGGCAAACACCTTTCAAATAATTTAAAGCAGAAATACGGAGCAATTCATTTCGTGTTGTGTTGCGTTCAGAGGCTTGTAGTTCAACCATTAATAATTCATCTTGAGAAAGTGAAACCGAAACACGTTCTTTTTTAAACTGAGCTGAATTTTTCATTAAAAACGAAGTTTACGTTTGTTGGGTTTTGAATTCTCTGTTGGTTCAATATTTGGACTTTCAGAGGATTCAAAGGGTGAGCGCTCGCACGGTCTTATGTCAACCGGCCAACGCATATTTTTTATCTTATAATGTATTTGACCAATTTTTGAAATTGTAATTGCATGTAAATTGCTTGCATCATCAATAATCCAACCATTTTGCCAACATTCAGTAGGTTTTCCTGCATTAATAAGACGCTCAACCGGAAGCCCCGCACAGGGGTGGTTTAATGGGGTCCCCTCCTGGGGTGGTTTATTATGAATAAAATGACTTAAATGGTTTTTTTTATGTGCGAGAGAGGTTTTAGGGGGGTTTAAAGTCATTTCATTCATTAAACACACGTTTTCGGGGGTACCCTCATAATCATTTGGTTTAACTGGTCTGAATTCGACAGCTGGTCGTCCGGCAGTGCCAGGACGGTTGGCGGCATTGGCAAGAGCGCCTCCACTTTGTATTTTCTTTGTCATTAAGCCACGCTTTACAAGCTGTTGCAGAGAACGTAAAGCCTTTTGCTGTGACCATTCGTAAGTGTTTGCAATTAATGGTGCCGTTGTCGTCAAATTATTAGACCAGCGCATAAGCGCACAGTCATAGACCTTAGACAGCTGCTCTGTTAGGTCGGCTTCAGCGTTCTCTATGGCCTCTAAGGCAAATGCAGCATCACCAGCGCCGTGGCTAACCCAACCAGCGTCATTAAGCTCAATGACAAGCGATTGAGCTTGACCACGACCCATAGGCTTTACGGCAATTCTGTGGTCAACTTGTAATTGCCCTTCTGCAGGCACGTTTAACCAGTTAAGCAACACAGACCAACTAACCGCAGCAGCCAAACTGTTGTTGCCTCTTGATGCTGTTATTGGGTTTCCACCGCTAACACTTTTATTTGTATGGTGAATTAAGACAGTTGTTGAATTAGTGCCCGCTAAAGCTTGTTCCAATTGTCTTGCAGGTATGTCAAATTCACTGCTAGATTCTTCAATGCCTAGTAAACCCATGCAAGCATGATATGTATCAATCAAAATTAAAGATCCTGGGTTGCAAATTGCTTGGCCGCATATCGCTTCAATTCCTTCATCATTCAACTGTAGTCGATCCTCTAAGCTCCAAAGCAAAACTTTTTCGTGCAAAACATGTTTAAGCGACCCACTTTCATCAATAAAATCTGAGCCTAAACCCTCTCTTTTTAAAAGTGTCCACCAATCTGATTCGTTTTGATCAGTTCCAACAATGATCAATTTATTAATGTGCTGCTTTATGTCAAGCCCTAAAAAACTTTTTTGGCAACGAATTGATGCCCCAGCCAACGCAACCATTAAAGCACTTTTGCCAACTTTTGGAGGGGCCACTAAAAGGTTTTGACGTCCGCTCATGATGATTCCATCCCACAAAAAAGGCTGAGGAACAACGTTTAAAAAATCACCACCTTTTTTAGGATCAGGGAGTATAAAATTCCGCCCCTCAGCTCTAGCAATAATCCCAGAAATTTCAGCTCTAGACATAGTTAGCCCTATATCAATTGCAATTTCTCTAACCATTTGCATACGTACAAACGTATCTTTTGTATGATTACATATTTGCCTTACTGATTGCTCTAATTCTTCTATATTCGCGTCTAGATTCTTTATTATCTGGTTTTGAGCGTCGGGATTGTTTGAGCTGTTTTGAGTAGTAGCCACACTTTGCTTTTGCAGGGGAAAAAAGTTGAGATTCGGGAAAGTGTCCTGTTTTAATTAAATATTTGAATGCTTTTAATTCTGTGCTCGATTCGTATTGATTATGTTGCTCGAACTTAAGCAACGCATCATCAGAGCGCCGCCTTTGTTGTTTTGTGTAAACACCAGCGGCGGCCAAAGCATCGTCATACTCTACAGGCAGACAATAGGGAACCCAAAGCAGCATAGAGAATGCTCGTTTTTCTTTATCTATATTAATCATGAATTTTGTCGGGTTGTGATGGTAAATACTGCTGTAATAAAATGTTAACGTAAGCCGTTAAAGTTGGCACTCCAATAGGTTTTTTTTGCTGCAAAAGTTTTTTTACGCGAGGGTCTAATAAAATGTAATCAGATTCAGCTAGTCGGTGATGTTGAGAGTGCATGAAAGACTTGCAGGCTTTGCTACGATGCGGCATGCAACCAACCTTGTCAAGCCTTTCATGACTTTAGAGCCTGTTCCAAACTTAATTTTTTACCCTGAATACCATAAATATCAATTAAATAAAAAATGGCTTGCCCGTTCTACAACAGAGGTTATAAACTTTGACATGCCAGAAGAAAAAAAATATTATATTACCAAATCAAAAGATGGCCCGAATGGTTGGAAAAGGCGAGGAGATGCAGTTCATGATTTTTTGGAGAACTTTTTAAGGAAGCAATCATTCACAGTTGATGATCATTGGCGTGAGTGGACTGAAGCAATTGCAGACAATGAACTTTTAAAAACATCTAGTTTAATTGCTGCAGAATATCGACTTTGTGACAAGCAAAAATCAATGGGAGGATCATTTGATTTTTTATTAAAAAAGCCTGATGGCACCTTGGTTTTAGGGGATTTAAAATCTGTTAGTAAATGCAGTTATGTTAATTCTAGAGAGTCTGCCACGGCACAATTAGGGTCATATGCACAAATGCTAAATAAAATCCATCCCAACCTATACATTCATCAATGTGCAACCATTGTTGCAGGGCCTGGAAAAACAAGAACTATTTATGATGATGTTGATATATGTGTATCAAATTGGGAAGAAAAATGGGACAAATATCATTTGACGAGGAGACGCTGGTAGGTAGGGGTTGCGGTATGCCTTACGGCATGCCATGCTATGGCAGCAACCCGCGCAAGCTTACTTCAAATGACAACAACAAATGGTGTCGCAACGACACAAGAAACTCAACTTAAATTTGGTAACACATCAACCAACATAAAACAAAGTGAAGAATTTTATTTGTTAAAAAATTCAAAAGCAGCAATTGATGAAATTACAAAATGGGCAATTGGAAGAATTGCCCAACCGAACACCAATATAGTAAAGGAAGGCAGAGCAAGAGGGCCATATCTGCCACTTACAATTCAAAACTATGAGGTTTTAGGTTTAAAATATTCGGAGGAAAATAAAAGCTATGGCATTTTACTTCGTGGCAAAATGAGCCTTTTTGAAAGTCCAGATAATTTAACAAAAACATGTGAAGTACGAATTTGGGCTAATAACATTAACTTAGAAAAGAATAAATTGATTAAAGAATTTGTGGAGTGTTTAAATTTAAACCGTGAAAAAAACAATTCTAAATTAATCTTGCCATCATTTGAATTTTGTCTTGAAATGAGCAAAAAGGGGGAAAATTGGGAGCCATTCATATACTATCGATACCCAAAACAATCGGAGAGTGGAAATATGCAAGGTGTATTTCAGCAAGAATTTAACGACAAAGAGTTAAAAATGATAAACTCATTTATTAAAAATGTTAAAATAAAAGAACCTGAGTATTTGAATTTTGAAAATTATGATTTTAGAAAATCTTGGCGACAAGAGAGAAAAGAACAATTTGTTGATAATTATATCAAAGGTTCTAACTTGTGGAAAGAATATAATTGGCATTTAGACAAGATTAATTTTTTAGAAGCCAATTCTGATGAGAACGCAAGCAAGTTAGATTCATTAAGAATAAGTCTTAATGAACTTAAGAATTTGCTTGACAAAAACTATAGAAATGGTGACAACGCATTAGATTATTGCAAAAAACAAAACATTTAATTCTTCAATTTGCATATTATGAATTCACATTTTCTTCCAGAGCCTTTAGACGAATTTTTTACGTCACAATGTCAGCGTTATGACTGTTACCCATTGCGTTTAACTAAAGACGAAATATCACTACTTGTGTCTTTAGTTTGTGATGCTTACGACAGTGTAGACGAAGAAAAACTTAAAACTATTCGCTCTATTGACAACAAACTAACTTCGCTTTTATCATGAATCCACGACTTAAACCCATGATCCCTGCCAAAACACGCAAGCCTTTCAGTCAAAAAAACTTTTATGGCAAAAAGTCAAGCACTTTAAAAAATGCATCCATTTCTATTATAATTTGGGTCATGTTATCAATGGGGTTTTGGCATGCGTTGACAACTACATTGCACGATATGACTTTGCGCGACTGTCTGTATGGAATCCAAAAAGCCTGCGATGCACTCAACAAATAGCTTTTCTTTTACTGTTTTGGGCAAGCCCGCACCGCAGGGAAGCAAAACTTACTTGGGCCATGGCATGAAAGAAGCGTCAGACCGTTTGCCATCATGGCGGTCTGATATAAGAGCTAAGGCCGAGGGGTTGCTACCTAGCAAGTGGCATGCCATACTGCCTATGCAGATTGATGTTGAATTTTTATTCCCTCGTCCTCAGTCTGATTTTCGCTCAAATGGTCAACTGAAACCATCGGCCCTAAAACACTGCACAAAACGAGTTGGCGACTTAGACAAGTTAACCAGGGCTTTGTGCGACGCTTTAACTGGCCTTTGCTATCACGATGACTCGCAAATTATCCGCATCAACGCTATTCGACGCTATGCAACCGAACACGAACAACCCTCCGCAATCATCACCATTACAGCCATTAATTGAAGCTTTAATTACCTTTCACAAAACCGTTCCAGCAATTAACAAAACAGCAAAAGCACAGTACGGAAACTTTGCTGATCTCGAAACTGTCCTTTCAACTGTCACCCCGCATCTAATCATAAACGGGCTGGCTGTCTCTCAGAGTTTTGAGCCAAGCACCCATGACAACAACCCTGTGCTTGTCACACAGTTGCTTCATGTCAGCGGTGGTCAACTCATCAGCCGTTTGCCCATGGTCGTCGGTGGTCGGGGGAAAAATCCACTTCACGACTTTGGTGGAAGCTGCACTTATTCAAGGCGTTATAGCCTACTCGCCATCCTTGGCCTTACAGCCGACATGGATGTTGATGGTGACTTTGCCGATTCCGTAGAGGCCAAAACAGCAAAAGAACAAATTGAAAATCCTTCCCGCGAAAACGCTGAAGGACCTAAAGCAAAAAAAACTACCGTAAAAAAAGGTCAGATTCCCGGTTCATTGCCTAAATCTGATGCTAACAAAGCACCAAATGACATTTTAAATCAAAAAGAACGCGAATTATGTTTAGCGGTGCTTGACGAATTAGATGACAAAACACTCGACGATTTTTGTGAATCTTTCAGGGAAGCATTCCCAGGCTCAATTATTGTTTCAGATGAAATTCAGACTTACGAACATTTGGCTTTTATTAACCACTGGCATAAAGACAAAAAATTTGATAAAACTAACCTAGCAGTCCCTTTGGAGCTTGATTAATTGGAAGAAAAATGGATTTCAAAAGCAAAACGTTTAAATGATGCGCAATTAAATGCTGATAAAAAACGCCGTGATCGTCATTTTCAAGTCCGTTTAGAACCAGATTTGGCTGCAAGCTTACGGCATTTTATGGAAAAAAGAGATTACAACGTTAACCAAGCTCTCAACGTCATCATTTCTCAATTCTTCAGAGGAAACCCCCATGCTTAATCTCACAGCCATTGGCCACGTTGGCATTTCCCCACAGCAAAAAACATTTGAGTCAGGGAGAACAGTCGTAAATTTTACGCTTGCTGTTAATCACAAAAACAAAGGCGAAGATACTGTTAGTTGGATTAATTGTTCTATTTGGGGGGCACGCGGCGAAACTATTATGCGTTTTGTTAAAAAAGGCGACAAATTATGTGTGAATGGAGAGGCACAATTAACTAAAAGCAATGATGAAGATGCAAACACATATTTAAACCTAAATGTTCAAAATTTTACATTTTTAAATTCTAAAACTAATGACAATTCTGAATCTGATGACACAATTCCTGTAGCGCCTATACAGCGTCGCCGATTTTGACATAGGGGGGCATCAAGCGCACAACCCGTGCTGTGGGTTTAGTACATGCCCTCAGTGTGCGCTTTGTGTAAGTTGCAAAACAAGTTTTTTTGAGTTGTCTTGTTTTGTCCCCTTTCCCTAAAATAAATGTTGTTGCTGATTTTACTCATGAAAAATCTTGGCGTTACCTATGCGTTCCATGATGGCAATTGGCAATGGTGTGTCGAATATGCGGGCATGAAACGTTGCCATCGCCAAGACTGGCAAGCTCAACACCAGCACGAATATTTTATGCACACTCGATGCAGCGGCTTAAGGCGCGTCATCAAGCATTCCAGCATCTAGCTCAGCAACCCGGCCAACAGCTTGTTTTAATAATCTCGTTTGATGCCAATGCTGGCGAACCAGGGCCACGGTGAGGCCTTTTAGAATTTCAACATCTGCACAGCCCTCAACTTCCCTTACACTGCGCTCTAGCTCTAATTCCTCTTCAAGGCTTTGATTGACGATCATCCAATCTGCCCATCCCATGAGAGCCCCCTAAGGTGCATTTTTCTGAATGGTAAGGTCCGTTTTGCTGTATGTGAATAGCATCATGCACCCAAGGGATAAGCCACGCATGAACTGGAAAGCAATTTTGCCAATTGTCAGGGTGAGCACAATTTAAAATAACAGACGTCCAAAATGCCGTCAAAAAACTCCACAGCCAATAAAAATCAGCCATCATCAACCAAAATTACCCAACCAGTTCTAGCCCCCTCAACCTCAAATCGTTGTTTAAAATATGATTTACGCACGCGAATTTGATAGCCTGTTTTTTTATGATCATGTCCGCCAACATCAACCAAAGGGAAACCAGCGGGGTCGGACATTATCCAATTTTGATCATCGCTATTTTTGCCGGTGTAACCCGTGATTACGCTCCAATGGCCACAGTTAAGACGGTTGCATCGTGGCGCTTGGCCTTTTGTTAAATTGCCTTGATGTAGCCATCCCACCAAAACAGGGCGACCGCGTTCGATTTCTAATTCTAATAATGTGCCGTCACCATCTTGCCTGAAATTTGCATTTAGGCCTAAAGACCGCAAAGTTTGCAAATGAGCCCAAACCGATGTTGTATCGCCATATTTGCGCCTTATTTCATTATATTCATCATCTGTTTTAATTTTTCCCCAAAAAGCCGCCACCATGGCAGCGGAGGAGCTGAAGCACTCCCTATATCCATAACCGGAAGCGTTATCGTGCTGACTGAAGTAGGGCATAAAAATTTCTTGGTCGATGCCGCTTGCGCGCCAAGCCTCAAACCAAGCCGCGTTTTCATCAAGTAATTCCTTCGGCAAGGAGCTTTCAAGTTCTGCAATTGCAGCCAATTGATGGGGCGAGCCACGAAAAAAATGGAAAAAACTGAGCAAATTAAGAGACACGATGAATATCCTAAGTTTCACTAATAAAACAATGAAAGCCTTTGCTTGTATTTTTCAATTTTGGTTTGGCAATTTGATTTGTTTTTTTGGTAGGAACAAATTTGCCTTTACAAAATCAACAACTTTGTCGTCAACGGTATTGTCAGTCATTTTGCAATAAGCCTCTAGCATTTCGATAACCAAATTTTTTACACCCTGAGTTTTTAAGAATTTAAAAAGAATTGGCTTGATGAGCAAAAGCATGACGAGGCCTCGATTTCAGCAATTCTAGTGCCGATCGCTGTGACCCTCTAACCTGGCTACAGCCCTTTCTAGCTCTCCAATACGGGCAAACACCTCAACATCCTTTGTTTTTATGTCGCCATGTAGTACATCCAACCTATTTGCAAGATTGTCAACAGCAATCGTCAGCCGCACCAATGAATCCCTAGCATGACGGTTCTGGTGGCTAAGACCAGATACGCCAATGCCTGCGACTGTGATTGATGCCCCTGCAACAGCAGCCCAAACTTCAACCATGGTTAGCCGCTTGCGTTAATTCATCATGACAGATCCCACCGAAAACCAAGACCAAGACAAAGATTTTACGCCACTTGCTGATTTTGTCCGACTTGCAGTTTTGACGTGGTCAATTGCAATGCTAAGCCTGAATTATTTAGGCTACGTGAAGGCAATGGATCCAACCTTTCCCGCCAGTCTTCTAACTGGCACAATGGCATCGTTTGGCGTCAACGTGGGTCGCGCTAACACTAAGAAAAAAGAGGATGGCACTAGACTGGAACAAACACCATTAAAAAAATGAAACCATTTGCATTGTTGTTTGCACTTGCTTTGCTAGCACCCTGTGCTCGCGCTGACATCACACATAGAATTTCATCAAGTATTCAACTGCAAGTTGATGGTGCCGGGTCTGTATCGACGCGAGTTCCTTCGGTTTATGCTGTTAGTGGCAATAACGTCACTTTGGGCACTGCTGGTGGGCTTGGCACCCTTACACCTGGCGCCGCTGTTGGCTTTACTCCCGCTGATTACTCTATTACTACTGCTGGCGATGCATTTAGTTTGACTGAATCTTATATTGAAGGTGACGCAACCCCAACAGTGTTATCAACAACAGTTACATCAGGAGTCGTGCCTGCGTTGCCAATATTTGGACAAAATACGACAACTTCCGGTGGTGTTCCGGGGTCACTTGCTGGAACAATTGCAACTGATGGTGCTTTACAAATTACAGCCGGAAGCTCTGGCACATCTGCAATTGGTCAAGTTATACAAGAGCTTACTATAAGATGATATTGTTACTTTTGATAGTGCTTGGCCTGTTTCCAACTGCTTCAGAAGCTGTTCCAGTCGTGCCGAATTTCCAGCAAGGTCTTATGAATTCGACAACAAAAACAAAAACACAAGTAAAAGAAATTATTAATAGCTACGAATACAGGACAGGCTATGAGTATAGCGTTTCTGGCACAAATATTCAATCAATGAATGGTAAGCTCGCCCCTAAAAATTTAGATATTACAACTAACACGATAAATGGCATTTCTAGCCGATGGGTTGGGCTTGATGCGTCAAGCCGTCCAACATGGAATCTTGTTAACGAAGGCGCTAGTTTTCAATTTGTAGAAACTTTAAACGGGCCTGGTTTAGTCAATCATACTTTAATCGAAAGGACAACTGACATTGAATCTTTGACAGAAACGACTAGCACTTTTACTCAATGAGAAAGTTTTTGGCAGCTTTTTTTTTACTTGCCGCTCCTGTAAATGCACAAGTTAGTGGCACTGCTGCACCAGTTGCAAATAGCTCAGGCAGTGTAACCAATCAAGCTGTGCAAGTTGTGCCCTCTAGACAATTCAGTTATTTATACGGCAACGGCGTAAGTTGCCAAGGCGCAACCTTAAACATAAACCCTTTTATTAGCACGACAACCAGTTGGGCTAATCCATATGAGGGGTTTTACAATGAACCCGTTTACGATACTTTAGATTTAGTTGGTGCTTTTGATCCTGAGGGCAACCCAATCCCTGACGGCGTACCTGATAACCCTGGAAACATTTTGTATTATCGGCCTATTAGAACCGGGCAGAAAACAAATTTCTCAATTAATGGCGGTATCACTGCAACATTTTCAATCCCTTTGGACAATTCTCTTATTAAAGCATGTCGGCGCGCCGCGCAAAAAAGAGTCGAACTATTAGAAGCAACTTTAGCCGATAAACGATTAAATTATGAACTTGCTAGAGTAAAAAATTGCGGCGAATTAATGAAAGCAGGGATAATTTTCCATCCCAAATCGCCATATGCAGCAATTTGCGCGGATGTAGTTCTAGTTAATCCCCCCGGTGTGATCCCTCCACATGTCCATAAAATCCCTATTTCCTCAGGCGACGTTGAGACACTTGACGCTGAAAAACAGATTCAATAATTTTTTTCCTTGTTAATTTCTCTTTAATTTTTTTAATCGTTTTTTTCACAATTGGTTTAACTGCCCTCAGTGCAAAATCGCCTAATGGTTTGACAAAAATGGCAACAGTAGTTGCAACAGATGTAATTGTGGCTGTTGTTATGACCACTGGCGCCCCTGGCAAATAATTATCAATAATATTAATAACTGGGAGAGTTTCCGTTTCGGGCACGCAATCGCCATTAATTGTGTTATATGCAACAATTATTGCCGTTTGTGATTTATTCTTGGCGCCGATTGGAATTGCATCTGGTGGCGGACATGGCAAATCTTTGGTTAAAATAGGCATGTCAGTTGGCCCGGCACTAACTGACGGAAGGGGGGGCGAAGCCGGTTGGTTTTTTGAATCAGCCGGTTTTGCTTCATTTTTTGCTTCATTTTTTGGCTCTATCGCCGGTGGTTTTGCTGTCCCATAAATTAATGTACCGGGAGTAAAATTTAATGGTTCATAGTATGGGGCGGTACCATCACACAAGACATAGTTGCCTTTTGGATCGTTGTCATATGCATCATTATTCCCAGGTTGTATCTTTCGAGTTTTCACACACCCTGGCATCTGAATAATTGGAAAGCCTAAGCCTGAAGTTATTGGCGGTGCACTTGGAAGGCTTTGAAGCGGCAGAGATTGCCACACGGGAACTGGTGGGATATAAACGCTTCCAACGCCAATTTCAGGAATATTTGGGATTTCAGGCACGACTTAAAAACCTGTTTAAGGTTGCCATTCTTTAATTACAGCTAAACGACCTTTGATTTCACTTTCACTTTCTCTTGCAAAAATGCCAATGTCAATGCCAATTAAAGCTTTAGCCATTGCGCCGTAACGATTTTGCGATTTATGCCGTTCATAGCTATCAATAATTAATATTTTTGCATCAGAATAAGACAACCACGGGTGCCGCTCTTGCAAGAATTTGATTGCTTTTTTCATTGTTTTAGTTCCCTAGTTTTTTGCAAAGGTATTGCAGGCCCGGTCACTTGCGGCAAAGATGGTAGATTTTTGATAGTTTCATCTATTTCATGTAATTTTTCGTCTATTACTTTAGGCATCATTTGTTTAACCTCAGGTAATATGTCGCCTTTTACGCCTTCAATGTATTCTTGTGTTATTTTTGGAATGAACCAATAAGCTGCAACCGTCGCCGCTGTTAATCCTGCAGACAACACAAAGCCAGCAACTGCAATTACATTGAAAAGCTTTTGCATAATAAAAAAAA
>CEQC01008104.1_pt1 | contig 22072 bp, 15 predicted proteins | sample 531021 | NCBI WGS metagenome assembly CEQC01 (sample SAMEA2621213, study PRJEB7988) | marine metagenome | biome: marine biome (ENVO:00000447); feature: surface water layer (ENVO:00002042); material: "saline water (ENVO:00002010), including plankton (ENVO:xxxxxxxx)" | depth 5 m
ACGCGATTGGCTGCAGTGGCAGATATGGTGGTCGAGGGCAGCGGCATTGATGGCAGAATGATCGCTGATGTGCTCGCGATCTGTTTTGGCATTCCCGCGAGGCGTTCACTATCGCTCATGACGGAAACCGGTTTCGATCCAAAGTATCTCGGCATCGATGACCTCGCGATCGCAATGCGTCCTGGGCGATCGCTTGAGCAGATCATCTCGATCCTGTCTTCGCTCGACGTTGAGAACGCGGCGCATGCCGAAGCTGCCGATGATGATGAACAGGGCGGAGCGCACGCCCGCATGAGACGCAAGTGGGGGCAGATCGGGTCAAAAGACCTGGGACAGAAATCCGGAAGCTATGACGTCATCGAACCGGCCAGAACCGAGACGGCTCCCAAGTCTGCCGAACCTGTTGAGCCCCAATCTGCGGGTACGGCATCTGCAGATCGAAATCATCTCCTCGTCGAAAACCTTGCTGGATATGGCGAGGCTCAGAAATGGGCGCTCGATCTCAAGCTCGACCTTGATGCCTTCCGGAATGAAGACGTCAACTGGGCCGATCTGAGCACACGGCTTCTTCTGTCAGGGCCTCCGGGGACGGGTAAGACCACCTTTGCCAAGGCACTGGGCAATACGCTTCAAATCCCGCTGGTTGCGACCTCGGTAGCGCGGTGGCTTGAACTGTCTAACCTGGGTGAGGTTCTGGCCGCCATGAGCGCGACCTTCAAATACGCCAGCAGCCATCCGCCCTGCATTCTGTTCGTCGATGAGATCGACAACATCGGAAGCCGCGGCAATGCGTCTGGCGACTTTCGCGACGATTATTGGTCCAGCCTGGTCAATCGCTTGCTCGAACTGTTGGACGGCGCTGCCAAGACAGAGGGGGTGATTGTCGTTGGTGCGACGAACCGGCCTGAGAAAATCGATCGGGCGCTGCTGCGGTCCGGCCGTCTGGAAAAGCATGTTGTCATCCAGCCGCCCGATACCGAGGCCCTCGTCGGCATCATTGCACACCATCTGGGTGATGATCTGGATGCGGTCATGAGCGGTGTCGGCACACAAACTGAAGCGGAGCAGGCCAATGGATAATGTTCTTCGTTCCTCTAACCAGTCTGACGTCTCGGCTGCTCTCAAACCCTTGGCCCTTGCGGCTATCGGAATGACGGGTGCGGATATCGAAAGGTTGATCCGCGAAGCGCGCCAGAATGCACGACGTGGAAAACGCTCGCTCAGCTATGACGACATCCACAAAGCACTGACGTCCGGCCAACGCGATATGCCCCCTGATCTTCGCTGGCGGATTGCCGTTCACGAAGCAGGGCATGCGCTTGTCTGGACGGTCTTCGATATCGGCATCGTTCAGACTGTCACCATTGGCCACAGCTCGGGTGGGCTGGTGCAGACCGAAATCCGCGAGGGGCTGATCAAGAACGAGCAGTGGATCAACCAGCTGATCGCGATTGCGCTTGCCGGACAGGCAGCGGAAAAAATGGTCTTTGGCAACGCGACCGCGGGTTCTGGCGGGCACGAGCAATCCGATCTCGCACGCGCGACGACTCTTGCAGCCGACGCCGAAACATCTTTGGGCTTCGGTAAGGTCAATCCCTTGCTCTACCGTGCGATTGGCCAGAAACCGTCAGCTCTCGTAGTGGATCGTAACCTGGCTGGTCATGTTCACGAGCGGCTTCTGGCGGCTGAGAAGATGGCCCATGATATCTTGTCCGAGCATCGTGAACCTTTGCTGGCTCTGGCAACCCGTCTTGCGGAAGTCACGGTGCTCGAGGGCGATGACGTTAGAGCGCTACTCGCCAAGACAATGCGGTCTTCCGGATAAAAGAGCTGACCAAACCGGCGCCGCGAAACCGCGATTCAGAATTGGGTCGCCGCGTTGCCGACCGGCGCCTTTGCGATTCCAGCCGAAACGTCGTTTGCAACGGGGCAAAAGCGGTGTCGGAAGAGGCGAAGGGCGGAATACAACATGTTCGCAAATCGAAACAAGGCGAACCAGGTTGCGAGGACGCCAACTTGGGTTGACTGGACGCCAATCTGATCCGGGATGACGTGCGGGCAACTCAAAACAAGTCATCTCAATTTACCCTGCCGCGATTCCGAATTCCGCCTTCGCGATTCAGATCCACAAAACGGCGATTCCGCGAACTTCGTTTGCGGGCCGGGAGAGGTTACCCTCGGATCATTGCAGGCAGCCCGCCAGCCATCGCGGTCCAAAGTGTCAACATTGGTAGACGAACGGCGTTTGTTTGTTCCTTGCAACGCCGACAGCCACACTGAAGCTCCAATAACAAATGAGGAGATCAGGATGGAGAAGAAATCAAAACGCGCAATCGTGGAAGCCCAGCGTGTTCGGCAAAAACGCGTGCGAGATCAGGCGAGAGAGAGGCGCAGGCCATCGAGGGATGATCTGGCACGGGTGCTGCTCTGGCAGATGGTCAAGGCTGCTGAAAAGAGCAACCTAGGCCATCGGAAAGCCCTGGATGGGCTTCGTGACAAGATCGTCGATGGGCTCGAGCTTCAGGGCTTCGATGTCCGAGAATGCGAGGACGTCTTTGACGACCTTGTGAAGCGCTATGCGAATGGGGTCTGCCCGTTTCGCCGGAAGCGGCATCTGGAGCAAGCGTGATCCATCGGCTTCGGTGAGTTTTGATCAAACGCCGTTTAATTGTTTCTCGTCTGTCTCCCCCCATTACTTCATGTAACGGCGTTTGCGGCAGAATCACGGGAAATGGACACAACAAGAATTGTAAATCGGGGATTACCAGCGCGAGCCGGCAAACGTGGGGGGCAGAAAGCGGACCGTGGGCGCGCAACGCCTTCCGTCTTAAGCCTTCGCGGACGAGCGAGCGCTCGGGCCTGGACTTCATCAGCGATGCCAGCCCCGACGGTGACCGCTTTAGGGCCTTGGCCGTCGGTCTTCGACGACTTCACCCGTAAATGCCTATGCTTGGCCGCAAATACACCCCTGCCAAGCACTCGGCTTGCCAGTGATATAGGAGGCTCTACATCGAGGAAGTAGGGTTGAGAAGGAGAAATTCGCCCATCTAGATAGCCCGATTATAAGAGCATCAAATACATGAAAAAACTCGAATACGTGAGCGGTGCAAGCCCATCCCGAACGTTAAAAACAACATAAAATCATTCGGGAAAGTAATGGGGGAGGGGATGGGCCTGACGTCCACGTTCTCTGCTTTTTCTATTCGAGATCGGGGACAGAAAACTCGTATTCCAGAGCCTCTGCTTTATCGACACCGGTGAGCGTCACCTCGCCACGGATTTTGGCCGCGAGTTGCTCAAGGGGGTTGAAAATGAAGCGAACCTTGAGGCGACCGTCACCCTCCTCAAGACCAGCAACCACGGCAAGAAAGAAATCCGGGTCGTTCTGTGCCGCCTCTACCTCGCTAGGCAAAAGAGTGATGTCTGTTGGGAACGCTGAACCCGAGCTCATCTTGATTTCATAGCACTGCCGCAACTCATCGATCGCATCCACGCCAATTCCCCGTTTCGAGCGAACATCTTTTATCTGCTCGGGGTCGAGCCGAAGCGCCCGTCTGACGGCTTCTAAGGCCAGTTGTTCTCGGTCACTGACAGGCGGCAGAACCGTTCGGCCGGCGGGTTTCACGCTGCCGGCGTTGCTACCGGAACCGGATGAGAACGTTCGGCTCGCCTGGCCTATGGTTCGGGTCTTGACGAAGATCACCCCGCTGCCACTGGCACCTTCATTGACGATTGAGCCCTGTGTGGGCTCAAGATATTCAATGTCCCGGAGCTTCCGTACCTGCACGGGCGTTTGGTTCTGGGCCGCGGGCTTGCTGCGAGTCGGCTTCTGCGTCTTCTTCTGGCTTCCGTTTCGTTGGCTTGCCTGAGCCTGGAGGGCGGCTAGCCTCGTGGCGTTGCCGGCGGCATCTGGTTTCGTAGACGGGAGAACGATCTGGCTTGCACCCCAGCCTTGGTTCGCTTTCTGCCATACTGAAGCCCACGCCCAAGCAAGCTTCTGCCTGTCACCGTCGAACAGAGAAGCAACAGCTTGCCCACCGGCATCTGATGAGCCTGCATCCTCCAACGTGCGCACAATCATGGTCATTGGTTCAGACATCATATGGGCGCGGGCCGGGATACAGATCTCGGGATGCCCCTCCAGCTCAGCAGTAATTTCCAGAGAAGGATCAATGACTAAGCGAGAACGAATAAGTTCTTGCCATGAGCAATTCAAGCTTTCATGAAGTTCAATGTCAGTGCGGATGAGTTCATCAGCCAACAGCGCGACAGCTTCGGCAAAGAGCTTGCGCTTGTTCTCTCCGTCCAGGATTCCGGCAGTACTCAAGGACTTTGGTCGGAAGCTTTCGAGGCGAAGGTGGGTGACGCCGAGGAACTCAAACAAAGGTTGAACATCGGTAAAGCTGCTCAGACCAAGGCGCCAGACTGTCAAACCGGGAATTTCGACCTGTGCGATCGCCTCTCCATCGAGCACATACATCGGGCGACTCGTCGACCACTCGGTTCCCGTCCAGAGTGGCAGGCGCCGGAGAGTGGACCGCAACTGCGGTGTAGCGTCCGATATGAGCCCAGCTAGTGACCGAAATGCCATCACTATGACGCCTCGGTCTGATGGCGAGAGAGTCGGCTTTCGCGTAATCTCGCGAAGTACTTCGACGCAATCCTTCGCGGACGGCTCCGGAATTGCCAGCGAAACCCAAAGTGCTTCTAAACCAGAAATATGAGGTGCGAACACACGATACTCGCCGAATATCCGCGGGCCCCGAAGAACGGCTTCGGGAGAATGCCAACTTTCATCGGCAAGAAGCAGTCCGTCCCGCCCGGGAGATGCCCGGAATGCATTTCTCAGGCGCTGTGGTGTCAGGGCACGGCCAGCCTTCAGATCCACTGCGTTCGAACGGAGGTCGGCCGCAAGAAGTTGATAGATTGTATGAACTTGGTCGGTGACTGCCTGCGTCAGCGGCTTTTCTCGCAAATCCTGAAGTCGCTCGATCAGATCATCGCCGGATGGGCCTAGTTTGATACCCAAAGCCTTGAGCAGATCGGGTCGAATGGCCTTCTGATCATATTTTGTAAGGTAAGCTGCCTTGTCAGTACCGTACGTGAGACGGTTCGCATCCGTGGGCAGCGCAAGCTGGGTCGGTACCCGAAGGGCACCGTTGCCGTTCGGCAGCCACACTGCTGCTGAAAGACGCGCTAGCCAAGTGGCTTGGACTTCGCGAGAGTGGGTCCAGTATCCATTATAGCCAACAACGCACTTTGAATTTTGGTAATCTGAATAGCGCCGTTCCCACCCACGACTAAGTACAGCCAGAAGAGCCAGCCCCCGTTTCTTTCTAAGTCGAGCTGGCCCAGTCTGAATGTTCTCAACAACCGCTTCCAAATCAGGTGACCAGCGGTCGTCCAAAAGATAGTGCTCACCGTATCCACCAGCCCTGATCGCCCTGAGCTGTGCGTCGGGGCGGTGAACCCCCGCGACAGCGCTGGCGGGCCGTGTGTCGCGCGACCATCGTACTTTCTCGTTTAGGGGCACGATGAGGCGTGGATCACGCGCAACGCCGAGCGCCGAGAGGAACCTCTGTGCCCCCGCTTCGCTGCGACCACGTTCATGCTTGAGCAACTTCGCATACTCAGGATCCACCCATACTAGGCCCGGCGTTCGGCCGGCTGCCTTCGCAAAGCTGTCAGTTTCGCGATCAATCTGTGCTGGAAGATACGCCTCGTGAGGACGGGACCATGCTCTCTCAGGCCGCTGAGAGTCTGGCATGTATCTGATCGTCCGCAGTTCGATATTGGAGCCAATCTTTGCCCCCATCGTCCGCTGTTCGTCACGAGAAAGGTGCACCCAAGCATCCCGAAGTGCGATCAGATCCTCGTTTTCAAGCCGCACTGGCTCCACGGCATCTTCATTGGACCTTGCCAGGAGCTGCAGAGCTTCCGCCGGTTGATCGCAAGCCTCTCGAAGAGTTCTCATCTCTCTGAGTTTAGCGATGACCGATCGTGCGTCTGGGTCGTCGACTTGGTACGCCTGATGCAGTGGCAATGCGAGGCCTAGACGCCTCGCGAGGCTCTGCGGGTTGTCGTGAAGGACAAGGATTCGCGGGCCGCCCCTAGGCGGACATCCCACGATAGTGCCGTCGGCAAGAAGGAAGGCCTCCTTCTTCAGAAACTCGCCCCAAAGCCCTTGCTCAAGCGCGAGAGCTGCCATTGAAATGAACCAAGTGGGATCGCGGTACGCAATCGAGTTTGGGTGATCGAATAGGTCCAGAGAGTCTGCAGGATCAAGGGCTTGTGGATCTTCGAGATCATCCAAGACCAGGCGCCATCGTCCATCTTCGTCTCGGCACCCAGGGTCTAGTGCCATTCGGCCTGGCGCGAGCAGCTCAAGGTCATCTGGTGTCAGCAGCCCCTCAAGTCTCTCGTGCTCGTACACAATTTGCGAGAGTTCAACTTTCACTGTCCTTGCCGGAAGACGAAGTTCAGACCTAAGCCGCTTGTGGCAGGTTTCGACCACGTCTTGAGCAAATGCGGCTTTGATCCAGTCGGCGGCTTCCAGCGTCTCCTTCGTCAGCGGGACGTGCGTCCAAGCAGCTGCGGGTTCGCGTTTAAATGCATTGAGTGCCACTGCACCGAGCAGATGCCCGAGGTCAGCTAGGCGCCTCTTGTTCCACACGGTGGGCAGGATCGTGGATCGCGCGCCATCAGGGTCGAACTGCGCGTTCAGGCTGATCGGTGAGTTGATCTCGATGGGAAGTGGTATCCTGTCATGCAGGGCGCCGCCGCGGTCCATGTCGGCGGATACGCAGATCCCGAGTGGTGTAGTCTCGCCCGTGGCCTTGTTCTGCCGCGATTGGTTGGCAGTCACTGGAAGTTCGGTCCAGTAGCGATCAAACCTCGCGCCGGCAAGCTCAGCGGGCTCATCGATGACGAGGCCGTCACGAGAGACTGAACAAGCGACAGCGTTCAGCACGGCCTCGACCGCTTGGGCTGGCTCTACACGGATGGAGTAGCGGCGAAGTGATCCGGGTACTTCCAGGTCGACATAACTGAGCTGTCGAACGTGGCGCAGAAACTTAAGGCTATCCACCCCGAGGCTTTCCACCGCGCTGGGGATGTCGGAGATTTCGACCTCAGGCAGGAGGGGGACGACCAGCATCGTTTCCCGGCGGTGCGGATCATAGACGCCGTTAACAGACGCGGCCGGCTCGACAACCTCGGGCGCATCGTCAAGCATCACGAAATGGAAGGGGGCACAATGCATCCCGAGAGGCCCGCCGAGCGATTTGAGGGTCTTCTGGCCGATTCCGAACCGTCCTGAGGCCTGATCGTCCGTGGCCTTCGTTGAAAGCCACGGCAGAACCATCGCTCCAAGATGGGCCAGCGAGACCGGCTTTCCATCATGTATGATCAGCAGCTCTCGCCGAGGCGAGTGCCGGAGTGCAATCCGAAGCTCTGAAGCACCAAGATCGTCAGCGTTTTGGAGAGCCTCGGACAGACCCTGAAACGGTCGGGGGCTCAACATGCTTGCGCCGACCTCGGCTCCCTTCTGGCTCGCGCGGAAGATCGGAGGCTGTCGGCGTATGATCTCCGCGAATTCGGCAATCGCACCTTGTGCCCATTCGAGGCTAGGGTTTTGCGGCACCCAATCGGTTTCGGGCCATGAGTCGCACAACCTCTCAGCAGCCTGCCGGCCCTGCATGTTTTCCGGCAGATCAGAGGCAGGCAAAGCGCTATCCATGCTTCGCTTCTTTCAGCGTCTTGCCATCACTGGGCCTGCGCCAGCTTTGCGGGCCGCTGCAATTGCCGTCCTTGACGATGCCTCCGGCCACACTGGAGCTGCCAAAGAGGTGATCGCGCGAAAAACGATACAAGTCAGGGTCACTGTCCGGGACGAGGACTTCCTGCCGAACCAGACGGTCACGCTCCTCGCGATCCCGCTTCACACGAGGGGAGCCTTCCCGCATCGCCGTCGAGCCCTTGCGAACAAGGAAGCCACCAGCCTCGGGGCGGCCGTAGGCCTGAGCCTTCTGCGGACGCATTACAAACCACTCGTTCTCGCTCATGCACTTCCTCTTTCGTTCTGTTTTAATATTGGCAGAGCACAGAGCGTGTTCACCAGCCGCATCTGCTCGACCGTCTCACATTTCGCCTCGCGCAGACGCGGTGCGCCGAAGACTAGCGCCAGCCCCTTTGCGCGCGAGACCGCCACGTTGATCCGGTTGAGGGAGAACAGGAAGTCCATGCCGCGCGGCGTTTCCTCGGCCGATGACGCTGTCATCGAGACCAAGCAGACGGGCGCTTCCTGTCCCTGGAACTTGTCCACGGTGCCGACGCGAATGCCCTCGGGCAGCGCCTCGCGCAGGGCGTTCACCTGTGCGTTGTAGGGTGCGACCACGATGATGTCGGACTGATGTACGGGACGCGTCGTGCCGTCCTTCTCCGTCCAAGAGCCCGTCAGCAGTTCATGAGCGGCAGAATGGATGGCCGCGACTTCCTCTGGCGCGATCTGGGCATTGCCCTCATGCGGGACCGGCACCCAGAACGCACCCGCTGGGGGAAACGCGGCCCCGGCCACGGCCTGGCGCGCGGTGTCGGGGTGGCTGGTCAGCCGTCCCTCATAAACCTGATCGGAAATGAAACGGCAGACGTCTGGATGCATCCGGCGCGAGACAGGCAGGAAGATGCCGCGGTCCGGCGGCACCGTCGCGTGATCGCCCAGCATCCAGTCGAGGCAGGAGAGGTTCGCGGGGTCCGGATGCGCCCCCTGGATCACCTGCGGCAGTTGGCGCGGGTCGCCGACCAGCACGATGTTCCGCGCGGCACGCCCCATGGCGACCATGTTGGCGAGGCCAACCTGTCCTGCCTCGTCGACGAAGAGCCAGTCCAGGGACTGCTCGAACTCCGGGCGCGAGAAGAAGAATGCGGTGCCCCCAACGACATGGGCCTCCGTCAACGCAGGGTCGTCGTTGGACGTGGCCCGCGTGATGCCGGTGAAGTTTTCGGGATAGCCATCCTCGTCACCGCTCACCTTGTGGGCCAATTCAGCGTCTTCCAGCGTGATGTCCGGATCGTCGTCTTCCAGCGCGGCGAGACAGCCCATCAGCACATTACGGATGGCCTCGTGGCTGTTCGATGCGACGCCGACGCGGTGCCCCTTGCGCACCAGAGACAGGATCGCACGCGCGGTGACATAGGTCTTGCCGGTGCCCGGCGGCCCCTGGATCGGCAGAACGGTGCCGTCCATCGCGCCCACGGCCGCAATCGCGCCCGCGACCGGATCGGCGCCATCCAGCAGGTCAGGCTTCGCACCGGTCGTCAGTCGCGGCGCCGCGCGGGACAACAGATCATCGACGGCCGTGAATTGGCGCGGCCCGCATTGGTCGGCAATCACATCGCGCAGGGCAGCGGCGATGACGCCGGTGTTGAGCGGCCAGTCAGGGTGGAGTGTCAGGCGGTCGGAGAGAAGATGCGCCTTCGCTGCCCCGGCCTTGAGGGTGATCTCACGCGCGGTCCGGTCCAGAGCGGCGATGCTGATCGTAGCGGGCGGCCCGTCATGGACCGGCACCGTCGCCGACCTGCCACCCCGCAATTTCGTCTCCTGCGGCGGGAAGCGATAGGTGCGCGCCATCGAGCGTTTCACGGGCTCGGCCGCGCCCATGGCCTCAAGCCCGGCAAGCGCGTCGAGATCATCGATCAGATCATCCTCGTCCTTGCCAACGCTGTCGAACACCGCCCATTGCGCGGGCTTCGCCTCGCGCTTGTGGAAGAGGCAGAGGTTGAACAGCATCTCCCGCCGGTCCTCGGGCAGGTCGGAGGCCGACAAAGCCGAACGCAGCTCTTGCGTGTCGGCGTCCTCCTCCGCCTCCTTCATGCCCGCATCCTGACCGAGCGACGGCCAGGGGCCGCTGGGTCGAATGCCGACCAGCCAATCCCTCAACTCCTCGGTCGAAATGCAGTCGACGCGGTTGTAATCCTCGATCTCGTCGAGGATGTGCTGCTCGCCAGTCTCGCGCCACCGCTCATAGGCGACGACCGAGCCTCCCGCCGTCTTCACCTCGCCATCGCGCTTGCGGCCATAGAAAGCCTCCATCGACTTGATGGAGTAATTGGGCTCAGAGCCGATCAGCGCACCGCGCACGACGGCGAACAGATCCACGAACCGGCGCTCGCGCAGGAGCCGGTCGAGGAATGCCTCGCCGATCCCGTATTTCGTGGTCAGTCTGCGCAGGGCGGTGATCTCGTAGGGGGCATAGTGATAGATGCGCGCGGCCGGATAAGCCGTGAGGCGCGCACGGAAGAACTCCAGCAGCTCAGCGAGCGCGCGCGCCTCGACGGCATGGTCATGCGCCCAAAACGCCCGGAACTGGCCGTCAAACCAGACGCCGTGGAGGTATTCGAGGCCGCCCTCGAAATGCGGGTCGCCTTCGATGTCGTAGAACAGGTCGCCGAGCTGCGGCTCAGGAAGCAGGTCGAACCCCTTGCCGGGTTCCGGTGCGCGCAGTTCGAAGGCGGGCATCGCGGTCTTGCGGGCGTGTTGCAGGCGGGCCTGCGTCACCAGCCGGAGGCGTGTGTTTTCCGCCATGCCGCGGATCGGATGATCGAGGCTGGCGAGGGCTTCCATGGTCTGGATACCGGCCGCTTCCAGCTTCTTCACCTGTCCTCGGCTGACGTTGGCGACATTGAACAGGCTGTCCTCGGCCTGCCAGACATCGGTGCAATGGTCGCCCCAGCGGCAAAGACCACAGTCGGCGCAGGGGATCGGGCGGGTTGGCGGCGGATCGGCCACGAACCCTTCGAGCCGCGCCTGCGCCATGCGGGCATAGGCGGCGTAGTCCGACAGCCGAAGGGTCGCGCGGGTGCCGTCTCCCAATTCGACATGGGCGAACTCGGGCGCAACGTCCTGAACCTCGGCTAGAAGGTCGGAGTAGAGCGCGAGTTGCAGGACGTGCTTCGGATGGGGGCGACGCTTCAGTTTGGTGTCGACCACCTCGTAGCTGAAAGGCCCGAACGCAGAGGGGCGCTCCACGCGCTCCAGGAAATCCGACCAGCCGCCCCAGTTGCCCGACAGGAATGCGCCCTGAAACACCACGTCCACGCCTGCGGCCAAAGCCGCGCGTGTCGCTTCGGCGTTCTTGCCAAGGCCACTGCGTTCGATCTCGATGACGGTGCGTCCAGCTTCCTTGAGGCGAGCCAGATGGGCCGCCTCGTGGGCGTCGCCCTGCTTCTGCAGCAACGCAGCGTCTTCACTGTCTTCCCGCGGCTCCGGTCCGGTGCCGCGCATATGTGCCAGATCAAGGGTCGTCGCGTGCGCGCACCCCATGAAGCGCATGAGATCCGAGGCGGACAAAAAGATACGGCCGTCGAGGTCCCTCATTAATGCTCCAATACTTGCGACACGTGACCCCCGAGGGAATCGCCTCGACAGACCGCAAGCTGATCAATAGCTTACGATGGTGTCAATTTCTGGCATAGAGGTCAAATGTCCTTCTCCAAGGCTCAGGATCTGCTCCGTCTCGCCCAGATGGCGGCTTCTCGGCGTGGCGGCGTCAGCCTTGAGGACATCTGCGTCGAGTTCGGCGTCTCGCACCGTACGGCGCAGCGGATGACCGAGGCGCTGGACGCCGCTTTCGCCAATGTCACGACCAGTGATGCCGAGGACCGCCGACGGTACTGGCGGCTGGACGCGCCCCCGTCGGAGCGGCTGCAGCCGCGACAGGAAACCACCATCGAAGCTCTCGAAATCGCAGCGCGCGCCGCCCGCGATCAGGCGCGACTGCGCCATGCTCGCGCGCTTGAGGATCTGCGTGATGGGCTGCTGGCTCGGCTCACACCCCGTGACGCAACGAGGTCCGAGGCCGATGCCGAGGCGGTATTGGCCAGTCTTGGTCAGGTCATGCGTCCCGGTCCGACCGTCGCGCTGCGTCCCGACCTGACGGATGCAGTCATGGAGGCTCTGCGAGGCCCGTTTCGCCTGCGTGTCACCTACGGATCTGTGGATGCCGCGCCCCGGGTCATCGAACCGCACGGCCTGCTGCTGGGCCACCGCAGCTACCTTGTGGCGCGGCAACCGTCGCGAAGCGAAACGATCCTAAACTTCCGCATGGACCGGCTTCATGTCGCTGAGGTGCTCGACGAAAGCTTTGCCTTCGCATCGGGATTCACGCTGGAGAACTATGCGGCCAAGGCCTTCGGCGTCTATCAGGACCCGGCGCAATACGGGGAGGTGATCTGGCGCTTCGCGCCTGCGGCCGCTGGGCGTGCTGCCGAGTTCCGTTTTCACCCGACGCAGGTCCTGGAACCACAGGATGACGGAAGCCTGATCGTCCGGTTCAATGCGGCCGGATGGCTCGAGATGGCGTGGCATCTCTATCAGTGGGGCGACAAGGTTGAGGTGATAGCGCCTTACAGTTTGCGGGCCCTGGTCGAAGGATACCGAAGACAGGACTTTGACGCGTTGCCCTGATGGGCGTTTCCGAGGGATAATAAATCAAGGATACTCGACCATTCAGCGTTGATGCCAAGCAGTCGTAATTCGCAATGACTTTCCCTGCTAAACCATAGGCCTTCGTGCGCATCGCGCCATCACGTTGATTAGGGCGCCGAGCGTTAGGTGACGATGCGATGATGACTCTGAGCCTATCACTAGAGAGGCGGGTTGTAGTGTGAACTGGCTTGAGCTGCTTCTCAACGCGGAGAGCAATGTCGAAATTGAACTAGCCGCCTTCTCCAAGTTGGCCTCTGTGCTCGGTGCGCCAGTGCCTCTGTTCGTCGGCCGGGCGGTTGCCGCATTGCTATCCCGGCAGGAGCGGTTGGGCTCGGACTCTTAACTTGTAGCCAAGGCCGGTAGTTATGCCAGTCGCGCGGACACGGAAATCATTTCCGTGTCCGAGACATTCGGGAGCGTCATTTTAAGCGGTGGCGATTGTTGATGAGGTTCAGTGGTCGTCTCCGTCTTATCAATTTTCCAAATTTATCTCGTACGGTGCGTGTAAAACATAAGTTCGATCTAGATTAGACGTCGAGAATCCTGTTGCAATCAAGTACAGTCCGGGATATCAGAGGGTGTATCGCAACGCGGCGGTCGATTTGAATTTGTACAATGTTGTCAATATACTTGGGTGATTGAGGGTTTTTCCCTCTCTCTCCGCCAGCCCCTCCGGGCACCCAAAACGGCAGGTATCAAGTATTTGATTGGATTGACTTTTTCGTGATTGGGCGGCCTAGATCAGGTCGTCTTCGGCAATAGCCCGCACATGTATCGTTGCCGTCACCAGACCGGTGGGGTGGTGATCCAGATGATGCGGGTTTTGCCCGGCGAGATATTGTTGAACTTGTGGTTCAGGGTGCTTTCGAAGTAAAAGGAGTCGCCTTCGGCCAACCGGTAGACGGCGCCATCGACATGCAGTTCGAGCCGGCCTTCCAGCACCACGCCACACTCTTCTCCTTCATGGCTGTAGCTGTCGTCGCCGGAGCCGCCATTCGGCTCGAGAATGATCTCCATCACCTGTAGCGCTCTGCCCTCGTGGGCATTGAGAAATTCCTTGATCATGCCCTTGGCGCCGAAATCGGCCTTGCGGCGCTGATTGACGCGCACCACCCGCCGCGCTTCCTGCTCGATCGCCGCGTCCGAATCGCCGAACAGCGCATGGACCGGAATTTTCAGCACATTGCAGATCTCGCGCAGGACGCGAATGGAGGGGGACGATATCCCGCGCTCGATCTGGCTGAGCAGGCCGACGGAGGTTCCCGCACTTTCAGCCACCTGCTGCAGCGACATCCTGGCGGACTGCCGCGCCCGGCGAATGGCCTGCCCCAGCGCCCGATCGTCGTCGCCTGCGTCATCGGAGGTGATGTCGAGATCGGAAGTCGAGTGTGCGTTGTCGGAAATGCTCATGTCAGACCAATGTTCATCCAGGTGAAAAATCATCCAGCCGATTGCGAAGCGCGTTCGGAAAATGTGCTTCGGCATAAATTTACTTAAGCAGATTTGATGCCCAGCGCAATCTGGCACGAGCGCATTTATGAAAGCCTGAGGTTCAAATTTCATCTACATGAAAAAAATCATGCGCGGTGCGTTGATTGATGTGGCCATTTCAATATAGTGAAAGTGCAGGGCCTGGTCGTTACGCAGCCTGCGCGGCATTGCGCCATACCGCCGTTCCGTATGTCCGGAAGAGCGGCGCCAGTTCAAACAAGGGAATAGACCATGCTGAAGAAAACTATCGCGGTTCTCGCGCTCACCTTGGGCCTCGCCGCACCATCGCTCGCAGACGATCTCACCCTCGGCGTCACCACCACCGGTGTGCCCTTCACATTCATCGACACGTCAAGCCAGGCGCCCACCGGCGCCATGGTCGATCTTGCCAACGCGATTGCCGAAGACAATGGCATGACCGCCAAGTTCGAGCTGACGGCCTTCTCCGCGCTCATCCCCGCGCTGACCACGCACAAGATCGATCTCATCTCAGCCGGCATGTTCGCCTCCGACAAGCGCAAGGAAGTCGTCGACTTCTCGACCGGCGTCTACACCTATGGCGATGCGATGTTCGTCTCCGCCGATGACGCGACCGATTACACGGTCGAAGATATCAAGGGTGAAGCCGTGGGCGCGCAGGTGGGCACCGTATTTGCCGACAAGCTCAACGAGCTGGGCATCTTCGGCGACGTCAAGCTTTACGACAACCTGTCCGACATCATGCGCGACGTGAAGCTGGGTCGCATCAAGGCGGGCTTCGGCGACAAGCCGATCGTTGCCTATCAGATCGCGCAGAATCCCTCTTTCGGTGTGCGGCTCGTCGATGGCTACAAGCCCATGAGCGAGGGCACGGTCGCGCTGGCTGTCGCCAAGGACAATCCGGAGCTTCTGGAAAAGGTCAACGCCTCTTTGGCAAAGCTGAAAGACAGCGGCGAACTGGAAAAGATCTTCGCCAAATACGGCCTTTGATCGTCATTACAAGGCCGACAACTCTCGCATGAGCCGGGCAGCCGGCTCATGCCTCGGCGACCTCAGCAAGGAGTGAAACCTTATTTATGCAAACCTTCTTTTCCCAGGCCGCTGAATATCTGCCCTTCCTTCTGTCGGGCGTCTGGCTGACGGTCGCGGTTACGCTTCTGGCGCTTCTGCTGGCCACGCTGCTCGGCCTTGTCTGGTCCCTGTGCCGGACATCCGGGATTCGCTGGCTGGCGACCCCGGTTCGGGTGTTCGTCGAGTTCATCCGCGGCATCCCGATCCTCGTCATCCTGTTTTACATCTATTTCGTCATGCCCGAGATCGGGATCGACCTCACCGCGTTTCAGGCAGGCGTGATCGGTCTCGGACTGACCTATTCCTGCTACATCGCCGAGACTTTCCGCGCAGGGATCGAGGCCGTTGACCGCGGGCAGATCGAGGCAGCCAAGTCGATCGGCATGAAGCAGGGCATGATGATGCGCCGCGTGGTGCTGCCGCAGGCTTTCAAGATTGTCATCCCGCCCTACGGCAACAACCTGATCATGCTGTTGAAGGATTCGTCCCAGGTGTCGGTCATTTCCGTGGCTGAACTGACAATGCAGGGCAAGATGCTGGCTTCCTCGACCTTCAACAATCTGACCGTCTTCACGCTGGTCGCGCTGCTGTATTTATGCCTGACGCTGCCGCTCAACTTCATCATGAACCGCATCGAAAAGAGCACGGGAGCTGGCCGATGATCCGGTTTGACAATGTTCACAAGTCCTACGGCGATCTGAAGGTCCTCAAGGGGATCAACGCGGAAATCGGCAAGGGCAACGTCGTCTGCCTGATCGGCCCCTCGGGCTCCGGCAAATCGACGCTCTTACGCTGCGTCAACGGGCTTGAAACCTACCAGGACGGTCGCATCGAAATCGAAGGCGAGCTGGTTTCCGCTCTGGCGCCCTCCATCCACAAGGTGCGCACGCGCGTTGCGATGGTGTTTCAGCGCTTCAACCTGTTCCCGCATCGTACCGCTCTGGAAAACGTGATGGAGGGGCCGGTCTACGTCCTCAAGGAAAATCGGGAAGAAGTCAGGGCGCGCGCGAAGGAACTTCTGACCCGCGTGGGCCTCGAGGACAAGCTTGATGTTTATCCGAGCAATCTGTCCGGCGGCCAGCAGCAGCGTGTCGCCATTGCCCGCGCCTTGGCCATGCGCCCGGAAGCCATTCTGTTCGACGAACCGACGTCGGCTCTGGACCCCGAAATGGTGGGCGAAGTGCTGAGCGTCATGCGTTCGCTGGCCGAAGAACACATGACCATGCTGGTGGTGACGCACGAGATCCAGTTTGCACGTGAAGTCGCAGACACAGTGTTGTTCCTCGACGGCGGGCAGATCGTGGAAGAAGGCCCGGCCGCATCGGTTCTGCACAATCCCCAGCATGAACGCACGCAGGACTTTCTGCGGCGCGTGACGCACCCGGTCTGAGAATTTCATGTCCTACGATATTGCCTCCATCTGGGCGGCAACCGCCCGCAAGCGGCCGAGCTTCCCGAGCCTCGATACCAGCGTCAAAACGGATGTCGCCATCATCGGTGCGGGCTTTACCGGGCTGTCGGCGGCGCTCCATCTGGCCGAGGCCGGTACCGATGTGACGGTACTGGACAGTCGCGATCCCGGCTTCGGGGCTTCGGGACGCAATGGCGGGCAGGTCATACCCGGCATCAAGTATGATCCGGATGAGATCGACCGGGTTTACGGCGAGGAAACGACCGAGTTCGCTGGCCGGACCGCCGAATTCACCTTCGATCTTATCCGGCGGCTCGCAATCGACTGCAATGCCCAGCGCAACGGCTGGATCCAGGCGAGCTTGAAAAGCGCCCACTTGGAGAAGCTCGAGAGCAGGGCACGGCAATGGGAGAAGCGTGGCGCGCCGACAGAGATGCTATCGACGGATCAGGTGCAGGTGCTGACCGGCAGCGATGCCTTCAAAGGCGGCTGGCTGGACAGCCGCGCCGGACAGTTGCATCCGTTGAACTACGTGACCGGGCTGGCGCTCGCGGCACAGGCCAAGGGTGCGGCGATCCATGCAGGCACCGAGGCGGTACGGCTGGAAAAGCTGTCCTCGGGCTGGCGGATCCACACGAAAAGCGGCGCGAGCATCACCGCCGCGCACGTTGTGGTGGCGACCAACGGCTATAGCGGCGAACTCCTGCCGAAGCTGCGCGCCACCGTCATTCCCGCCAACAGCTTCCAGGTGGCAACCCAGCCACTGTCCCCGGACCAGCTTTCGCGTATCCTGCCACGACAGACGCCTGTCTCGGATAGCCGTCGCCTGGCCAATTACTTCCGTATCGGCCCCGAGGGACGACTGATGTTCGGCGGGCGTGGCAATTTCAGGGACGACCCCGCCGCCGACGATTACCGCAAGATCATCGCGGGTCTCCACTGGATCTATCCCGAGCTGGCCGAGGCGCAGATCGCGTTCCGCTGGACCGGGCGTGTGGCCATGACATACGACCACCTGCCGCATCTCCATCAGCCGTTCGACGATCTGACCATGGCGCTGGGATATAATGGCCGCGGCGTGGCGCTTGCGAGCGCGCTAGGCGCTGCCATCGGACGGTATATCGCCGACAGGTCCCAGCCATTGCCGTTCGAGTTCAGCAAGATCAATCCCTTGCCCCTGCACGGGATGCATCCCTACTACGCGACGATGGCGATCTGGTATTACCGCCTGCGCGACATGCTCGAAAGCTGAGTTTTCCATCGATGCCGGATCACACCGGCATCCCTCCCAAGCTCATTTCCCCGCCTTCAGCGCATTCTCACGCATCTGCGACAGGGTCTGGCGCGGGGTGAGAACTTCCGCCGAAATGTTGAGATCGAGAACCGCGCCGGTCCTTGAAGCGAGCGCGCGTTCGAAGGCAGGTGCGAAATCTTCGGTCGTCTCGACGCGCTCGCCATGGAAACCATAGGCTTTTGCCAGCGCCGGGAAATCCGGGCTGACCATGTCGGTGCCGGACACGCGGGCCGGGTAGTTGCGCTCCTGGTGAGCGCGAATGGTGCCGTAGGTGCCGTTGTTGAGAATGAGCACGATCGGCTGCGCGCCGGCTTGAAGCGCCGTGGCGAGCTCCGTGCAATTCATCTGGAAATCGCCGTCGCCCGCAAAGCAGACGACCGTCTTTTCCGGCTCCACAAGCTTGGCGGCGATGGCAGCGGGAAGGCCGTAGCCCATGGCACCCGATTGCGGGGCGAGAAGCCGCGCCTCCGGACCGTATTTCAGGAACTTGCCGGACCAGATTGCAAAATTGCCCGCACCGTTGGTCACGATCACGTCCTCGGGCAGGGTGTCGCGCAGCCAGGCACAGACCTTGCCCATGTCGACAGGCGATGGAAGGTCCGGAAGATCGAAGCCGGCTTCGTAAGACGCGCGGCCTTCCTTGCGCCAGTCGGCCCATTCACCCTTGATAGGGTCAAGCGCGTCAAGGGCCGCGACAAAGGCATTGGGGCCTGACTGGATCGCCAGTGCCGGACGATAGATCTTGCCGATCTCGAGGTCGGAACCGTGGACGTGGATGAGTGTCTGCTTCGGAGACGGAACGTCGAGCAGCGTATAGCCTTCCGTCGAGTTCTCCCCGAACCGGTTGTTGATCGCGAGAATGACGTCGGCTTCGCTTATGAGCCTCTTGGGCGGCGACATGCCGACGCCGGCTTCGCCGCAGAAGACGGGCGAGTTGTTGTCGAACTGGTCCTGATAGCGGAAGACCGACACGACAGGGATGTCGGACGCTTCGGCAAAACGCTGCAACGGCGCGGTGCCCTCGCCCTTCCAGTTGCAGCCGCCATAGAGAATGAGCGGGCGCTTGGCATTTGCAAGCAGGCTGCGGGCCTTGTCGACTGACGCGGGCGAGGGCAGCGGTTCCTCGATCGAGAGCGGGCCTTTGAGCGGCTCGGCATCGGTCAGAGAGGTGAGCATGTCTTCAGGCAGTGCGATCACGACCGGGCCGGGCCGGCCGGAGATGGCGGTCAGCCAGGCGCGTGATATGATCTCCGGAATGCGCTCGACCTGGTCGATCTCGACCGCCCACTTGGCCAGCGTGCCGAATACCGCCTTGTAGTCGACTTCCTGAAAGGCTTCGCGGCCCTTCATGTCGGTGCCCACCTGGCCGACGAGGAGGATCATTGGGGCCGAATCCTGCATCGCCGTATGAACGCCGATCGAGGCGTTGGTCGCACCTGGTCCGCGCGTGACCATGCAGATGCCGGGGTCGCCGGTGAGCTTGCCATAGGCGGCCGCCATGAAGCCCGCGCCGCCCTCGTTGCGGCAGAGCACGTAATCGAACTGGCCCCTGGTATCGTAAAGGGCGTCGAGGACGGCCAGATAGCTTTCGCCCGGAACCCCGAACGCCTTCTTCGCACCCAGCGCCGTCAGGCATTCCACCAGCAATTGTCCGCCGTTTCGTCTCATATGCTCAGTCCTCATTACGCGGTCCCTTGCGCTCCGGAAGCGAGGGATTCGTCGGCACCATAACGAGGAGTAACGCGCGGGTCAGTCGTTTTCTGCTGACACTTCGCTTCAGGCCGAAGTGGTCTCCATGGCCGGTCCGAGAATGAAGAAGACCTTGCGCACCGGCGTCAGGTTCTCCCAGGTTCCCTTGAAGCCCGCGGCGACAACGAAACTGTCTCCGGGCCCGAAGACCTGCGCTGTACCATCCGCATCGGTAAGCCGAACCTGACCTTCGAGAATGTGGCACATCTCGTCGTAATCGCAGTTGCAATGTTCGCGATGCGGACCCGCTTCCCAGATGCCGCTGATCGCACGTCCGGACGTGTCGGTAAACGCGCGCCAGCTCTTTGCCTCATAGGGCGCGTCGACAATGTCCGGATCGTCCACGCGGGTTTCGCGCGGCGGGGTGTCGGTCCTGAAAGGGATGACATGGGCCGGGGAGGTCTGATCTTTGGTCATGAAAGCCCTTTCAGGAGGCAAAGCCGATGCCGAGGGCATCGAGCATGCGGAGAAATGCGGGACGGTGGCCGGTGCGGTCTTCCTTCTCGAGCCCCTTCTGGGCGAGGCGGACGGCAAGGCTCCGGATCGGTTCGGGGGGGAAGGGCACCGGCATGCGGCGCAGCATCTTCAGCCGCGTGCGCTCGGTGTCCCGTCCTTCGAGCAGGTCGAGCATGGTGAGCGCCGCAAAGCGGCTTGCCGAGACACCCTGCCCGGTAAAGCCCATCGCATAGGCTACCTGACCGCCGAAAGCCTGGCCGGCGAAGAAAGTGGTGCGCGCCGACGTATCGATGATTCCGCCCCAGGCGTGCGAGAAGCGCACGTCGGCAATGTTTGGGAAGGCCGCCTTGAACTGCTCAGCCAGCCGTTCGAATGTCTCCGCGCGCTGCAGCTTTTCCGTGTCCCGGCTGCTGCCGTAATGATAGATCGCATCGTAGCCGGCCCAGAGCATGCGCCCGTCCGGCGTCTTGCGGAAATAGTGAAACTGGTTGCCGCTGTCGGCGATGCCGTAGGAGCCGGTCCAGCCGATGCCCGCCCATTGTTCCTCGGTGAGCCGCTCGGTCACCAGCGAGTAGTCGTAGATTGGGATAACGCTCATCGTCAGCCGCTTGAGAAGCGGCAGGGCGGCGTTGGTGGCGAGGATAACCTTGGCGGCACGGAGCTGCGCTTGGTCGGTGGTCAACGCCACCTTCTCTCCATCGCGCGAGATCTTGGTGACCTTGCTGTTCTCGAATATCTCGATGCCGCCTTCAAGACAGATGCGACGCAACTCGCTGACCGTCTTGCCCGGGTGGATGAGTGCGTAATTCGGCTCGAACAAACCCGCGGAATAAACCGGGCTGTCGAGCTTCTCCTTCAGCGCATCGCCCGACAGAAGCGTGCAGTCGATACCGAACCGCGCATAATTGCGAGCCATCGCCTGAAGGCCTTCCGCCTGCCACGGGGTGGCGGCAACATTCAGCTTTCCGCAAAGCTCGAACCCGGCATCCATCTCGTAATATTCGAGATCACGCTGGTACTCGATGAGGTTCTCGCGCCCCAGCCGGATCAGTGTCTCGGCTTCACTTGGAAACCGGTCGAGCGCATTGCCGACGCCGTGCGAAATGGAGGGTGCGCAGAAGCCGCCCGTCCGCCCGCTCGCCGCCTGGCCGCACGTCCCGCCTTCGAGAAGCACGATGCGGGCATCGGGCCACAATTCACGCGCCTTGAGCGCCGACCACAATCCGGTAAAACCACCGCCGACGATTGCGAGATCGCACGTGGCGTCCGTCGCCAGAGCCGGGCATGCAGCCTGATCCGGCATGCCGACGGACCAGAACGGATCGGCGCTTGCGTGAGCGAGGGACTGCATCATTTCGAGAGGTACCAGCCCCAGTCGCGGGTGTGGTCGTAGCGGGTGATCTGCTTGATCTCGCGGAAGCCCATGAAACCGGATTTGCCGAGTTCGCGGCCGATGCCGGACGACTTGTAGCCGCCCCACGGAACCTGGGTGAAGGTCGGCTGCGAGCAGTTGATCCAGATGATGCCGGCGCGCAGCTTTCCGGCCACGCGTTCACAGCGATCGAGATCGTCAGACATCACGGCCCCCGCCAGCCCGTAGGGGCTGTCATTGGCCAGAGCGAGCGCTTCCTCTTCGGTATCGAACGGATTGACGCAGACGACCGGGCCGAAGACTTCCTCGCGCCAGATCGCGGCATCGGTCGGCACCTCGGCGAAGATGGTGGGCGCAATGTAATAGCCCGTCTCCATGCCCTCCGGACGACCGCCGCCAGTCATTAGTTTGGCATCGGTTTTCTTGCCGGCTTCGATCGCCGCCAGCACCTTGTCGTACTGGGTCTTGGAGACCACCGGGCCCAGTTTGATGCCCTCGACGTCGCCCGGACCGATGGTGATGGCTTCCGTCGCCTCGACCAGCCGTTCCATTAGCTTCGGATAGAGGCCGCGCTGGACGAGCACACGCGACGTGGCCGAGCAGACCTCGCCCTTGTTCCAGAAGATGCCGAACAGGATCCATTCGACGGCTTTGTCGATGTCGCAGTCGTCGAAGATGATGAAGGGCGACTTGCCGCCCAGTTCGAGCGACACGGTGCGGATCCCGGCAGCGGCCGCCGTCATGACATTGCGGCCCGTCGGCACC